>Ga0182011_10000545_pt1 | contig 33045 bp, 30 predicted proteins | sample 711E1DmetaG_FD_120481 | JGI IMG/M metagenome (GOLD analysis project Ga0182011, IMG submission 120481) | Permafrost microbial communities from Stordalen Mire, Sweden - 711E1D metaG | ecosystem: Environmental > Terrestrial > Soil > Wetlands > Permafrost | place: Sweden: Stordalen | collected...
AGAAAATGCCTTTTTAAGGGACAACCTGCTCAAGCTAGGCGTGACCAAAATGTCAGCAGGGTCTTCCACGGCCATCGGCGGGCATACCGACGCCATCGATAGCATCGGGCAGTTTGAAATCTCCGATAGAAGGACTGTAAATGAAATGAGAGAAATTATTTCCAAAGCTGGATATAAACCGATCCTGAAGGATTGGCATGACTTAAATCCGGGAGGGAACAACAAAAATGAAACAATGCCGGTTGCCTGAAACGGATTTGTATGGCATCACCGCCAGCCGGTTTTCATTAGGACGCTCCAATATTGAGGTTGTAAAGCAAATGCTGGAGGCCGGCATTAAAATTATCCAGTACCGTGAGAAGGATATGTCAATGTTACGGATGTACCGTGAATGCATTGCCATCAGAGATTTGACTGCCCAGCATGGAGCATGCTTCATTATGAACGACTATGTTGATTTAGCAATGGCAGTCGAGTCGGACGGCGTACATATCGGTCAAGACGACCTACCGCCGGAGAAAGTCCGGAGCCTGGTTGGCGACAAGATGTTAATAGGGCTTTCCACACACTCGCCAGAACAAGCAGATTTAGCTGAAAAATCAGGAATCGCCGATTACATCGGGGTTGGTCCGCTTTATAAGACCTCTACTAAAAAAGATGTTCAGCCACCCGTGGGAATTGAGTATCTCGATTATGTTGTTGCTAAACACGAATTACCGTTTGTCGCTATCGGTGGCATTAAAGAATACAACATCAGTGAAGTGATTAAACATGGGGCAACATATGTCTGTCTTGTCACAGAGATTACTGGCGCTCATAATATCGGCCTTAAAATCCAATCCGTGCGGAAAGAGATTGCGCAAGCTGAAGCATAATTACACTCGTTGACCAAATAAGCCAAAGCCGCAGTATCGGTTAACAACGGACACATTAAGCCAGAAGTTTGCCTTCTTAACTTCAATTCCTCCCAACTCTCCTTACATCCCAAGTGAAGGGAAGATAAATAAAGTGAATATTGAGTAAGGTAAACTGTAAATTACTAAATAGGATTGGACGTGGACGGCATTTACTTTCCTGTGATCACGGTTACTTCAATAACACTAAACTCCAAATAGCGGGTTAACTCAAATAATCCGGTTCTTTTAAACGATGGCATACGCTTAGGTTTTGCTCAAGCGTATGCCAGTTATTCTAATATCACCGAAAAGCAACCTTTGTTTCTCCGACAATTAACCTGGTTTCCGAATAAGAATAAACAAAGTCATGTGGTCATTCATTTTCATTTAGTTTCTAAAAAATACTAATCTATTTGACAATCCTATCCATCTATGATAATTTTATGAACGTGCAAATGTTGTGTTACAAGATGCAGTTAGTAAACATGAGGAGAAAATGAAATGAAGCTTTCTGCCAGGGCGCGTTATGGAGCCAGGGCTCTGTTGGATTTAGCAATTCACTCACGGGCAAATTCAACAATAACCCTAAAAGAAATCGCAGAAAGGCAGGATATCTCCTTATCATATCTTGAACATCTTGTAACACCGCTCATCGACGGGGGAATAGTTCGCAGTATTCGCGGGAATAAAGGCGGTATCACTCTCGCTAAACCGGCGCAGTCCATCAACCTCAAGCAAATAATCAACCTTTTGGAAGGCCCTACAGCACTGGCGGAATGTCTGGTCAATCCCAGTACCTGTGCAAGATCCGGCGACTGTGTCACCCAGGAAGTATGGGCTGAACTCGGTGCGGCAATGGACAAAGTATTGGAATCTACAACACTTCAGGATCTTGTTGAACGTCAAAACAATAAAGTCAGTTCGAAAAGGATGTATTATATCTAAATAATATTTTCCGTTTTAGCCTTTATCGGTTCTGACTATCGATAGGACGGACAGGAATAATGGCAGCTAAAAATCAAAAAATGAACAAATTGAAATACAAATCCATTGAACTCCCGATCATTACCAGAGGGATTGCAAACAGCATCATCGAAACCATCGGGAATACCCCCCTTGTGAAGCTGAACCGGGTTACTGGCGGCACGAATGGTGACGTGGTCGCTAAACTCGAATCTTTTAATCCGATTAACAGTGTTAAAGACCGCCTTGGAGTAGCCCTTATTCTGGATGCCGAAGAGAAGGGATTAATCAACAAAAATACCACAATAATCGAGCCCACCAGCGGTAATACCGGAATAGCCTTAGCCTTTGTAGCAGCGGCCAGAGGATATAAACTCATTTTAACCATGCCGGATACAATGTCTGTAGAACGGAGACAGCTTCTTTCTATTTTTGGGGCACAACTTATACTGACTCCAGGGGCCGAAGGAATGGACGGCGCAATTAAAAAAGCCGAAAAATTAGCAGCATCAAACCGCAATTATTTCCTGCCGCAGCAATTTAAGAGTCTCGCCAATCCGGAAATCCATAGGCTGACTACCGCCGAAGAAATCTGGCGGGATACAGAAGGGAAAGTGGATATTGTTGTAGCAGGCGTGGGCACGGGAGGCACGATTACTGGAATCGCTCAAGTTTTGAAAGACCGTAAACCTGGTTTCAAAGCGATTGCAGTCGAACCAGCCGGGTCACCGGTGCTTTCGAAAGGTAAAGTCGGAACACACCGCATTCAGGGTATCGGGGCTGGCTTCGTACCGGACGTTTTCAAAAAAGAACTGGTGGATGAAATTATTACAGTCTCAAATGAGGATGCCGGAATAACTGCCCGCAGATTGGCAAAAGAAGAAGGCATCCTGGCCGGTATCTCCTCCGGCGCGGCAGTCTGGGCAGCGGTGGAAGTTGCGAAAAGACAGGAGAGTAACGGTAAGTTGATTGTGGTAATTTTGCCGGATACCGGTGAGCGCTATCTTAGTACTTGGCTATTTTAGGATATTGGGTAAAATTACTGTTTTGCACTCGTTATTTATCAAATATTCAATTTGATTTGAGGAAGAACAATGGAATTTGAGACCATTATTTCACATGCCGGTAAAAATATGGACCCCGCCTACGGCGCAATGTCCATGCCGATATACCAGACATCCAACTTCGTTTTTGATGATATCGGAAAAACCAAAGCCGGATACGACTATTCCCGAACTTCGAATCCCACCCGTAAAGTACTTGAAGATACATTGGCCAAGCTGGAAGGTGGCCATGCAGGGTTTGCTTTCGGCACCGGTATGGCCGCAATAACAACAGCGGCGCATTTATTGAAAACCGGCGACCATGTTATCTCTGGGGATGATATTTACGGTGGTACTTACCGGCTATTCCAGAACGTGATGAGAGATCACGGCCTTGAATTTTCATTTATCCGGATGAATAGTTACAAAGCGATTGAAGCTGCTATCCGGCCGAATACAAAGATGATCTGGTTTGAGTCGCCTTCTAATCCGCTTTTGAATATTGTCGATATCGAGATGGTGGCATCAGTTGCCAAAAAACATAAAATACTCACCGTTATGGATAATACGTTTGCCACACCATACTTTTTAAAGCCGCTGGATTTTGGCATCGATATGGTGGTGCATTCTACCACGAAGTATCTCAACGGCCATAGCGATGTGATTGGCGGCGCAATTATTACCAGCACTGAAGAATTAAGCCAGAAAGTCCAGTTTTACCTGAATGCTCTTGGCACGTGCGCAGCCCCTTTTGACTGCTGGTTGGTGACACGTGGTATTGCCACTCTGGCTGTCAGAATGAAACAGCACGCCGAGAATGCTCAGGCAGTGGCCGAATTTCTTCAGCAGCACCCGGCAGTTGCAAAGGTTTATTATCCCGGATTGAAAACTCATCCCGGTTACAATCTTGCAAAACAACAAATGAAAGGGTACGGCGGCGTAGTATCATTTGAAGTCAAAAAAGGAGAAGCCGCAGCCCATAATTTCCTGAGAAAAATACGGCTATTTGTTCTGGCTGAATCTCTGGGTGGCGTAGCCTCGCTTGCCGAATACCCTGCCTCGATGAGTCATGCTTCAATGTCCGCCGAAGCCCGGAAACAATGTGGGATAACTGAAGGACTTATCCGGCTTTCTGTAGGCATTGAAAACAATAAAGACTTGCTTGAGGACTTAAGCCAGGCGCTCGAAAGCTGCTGACGTAAAAACTATCATGGGTATTAATTATTATCATCTGGCACAGCGAGCTATCGACGGGCATGTCCCAGATACAGCAGAATGTCTTGAGTTATTAAACTGTCCTGATGAAGATATGTTTCTGTTGCTGGACCAGGTTTATCGTGTGAGGCAGCAATATTTCGGAAAACACGTTCATATCCAGGTTTTGAAAAATGCTAAGAGCGGAAATTGTCAGGAAGATTGTCGTTATTGCTCACAATCAAGCGTGTCATCGGCGGAAATCGAACATTATCCATTGATCTCTCCTGAAATCTTGTTGGAAGATGCCCTCCAAGCAGCTCGTATCGGGGCAGACAGATTTTGCATCTCTACCGGGGGGCGAAGTGCCGGCATCATGGAGGTTGATCGGCTTTGTGAAGCGATAATACGCATTAAAAAAGAAACGGATCTACCACTTTGTGCTACGCTGGGACTAATAACGGCATCGCAAGCAGGACAATTAAAAGCTGCAGGGTTAGACCGCATCAACCACAATTTGAATACCAGCCGGCGTTATTACCCGCAAATCTGCACCACTCATTCGTTTCAGGATCGGATGGATACAATTATTCGGTGTAAAAACGCCGGATTGGAAATCTGCTCCGGTGGCATTGTTGGTCAGGGTGAAACCCCTGAGGATATTGTGGACTTGCTCTTTGCACTCAGAGAAATACAGCCTCAATCGATTCCCTTAAATTTTTTGGTTCCCATATCTGGGACTCCTTTTGAAAATTTTGATACAGGACTAACGCCGTATAAATGTCTGAAAATATTATCTCTGGCCAGGTTGATTAATCCTCGCTGTGAGCTGCGGACGGCCGGGGGCTGGGAATACCATTTCAGGGAATTAAAACCGCTGGCCTTCTTGGCAGCTGATTCAATTTTTGTAAACGGCTACCTGACAACACCCGGCAGCTCGATTAACCGGGTAAGCCAAATGATCACAGATATGGGTATGGAATGTACTTTAAGTAATTGAGCATCTCACCCATCTTAGAGGTTGGATTATGCCATTATTAAAAAATATAACAGTCACGATCGATTTTGACGAGGTCATAAAACGGCAAGGGGTTGCTGACCCTGCTAAATTACATCCAAGGCTTATTTCTGAGGTTCGAGAGATTCTGACTAATATAGAGCAGTTGATTGAACCCGCGGTAGTGTACGAAATATTCAACATCAAAAAAATATTGCCGGACAAAATAATTACCGAAAGCGGAGAAATTTTCCCGGGAGCATTTTATCCTCAGTTTTTTCCTGATGCGAAAAAACTGGTGGCAGTGATCTGTACCATTGGACCCAAGCTGGAAACAGAAGTTGCGGTTTATATTGACCGCCATCGTTCTTCAAAAGCCAGCGTTCTAGACGGCATCGGCAGCCTTGCCGCAAATCATGTTGCGGTCAAAGCGTTAGAACACATCAAAGGAATTGCTGCAACCGGAGGACTGAGTATTTCCGGGGCCGTTCGGCCGGGAATCGGGAAAGCGCCGATAGCTGAACAAAAACATATTTTCGATTTAGTGCAAGCTTCGGAAATCGGCATCAGCATCAGTCCAGCAGGTATACTCGTACCCCACAAATCGATCTCTATGGTTTTAGGGATGGGACATCATAGTTCCGACGAACATAACGGGGAAAAATGTGATACCTGCAATTTAAAAGATACGTGCGCTCAACGCCTGATTACGAAAAAATAGCTTGGGGATTATTAGTTCCGGCTAATCTAACTTACCAATTCTAATGGAAGTTTGTTCAGGTTCTTGAACTGGGTAATATCGGTTAACTGGTTGTTTTCCATTTTAAAAGCCCTTGTGGCATAACGCAACAATTGCAGATTATGGGTGACCACTACAAATGTAACCCCCGCTTGATTATATTTTTTCAGCAATTCCATTATTTCGATCTCAGTTTGTGCATCCAGGTCGCTGGTGGGTTCATCTGCCAGAACAATCCCCGGATTGTTGATCAGCGCACGGGCAATCACAACGCGTTTTTGTTCTCCCGCCGAAAGCTGTCTAGGCAATACTGCGCTTTTCTCATTTATTCCCATATTTAATAACAGCGTGTGGGCATGTTTCGATGCTTCTTTCTGTTCTGATTTAGCTGTAAAACCCGTAGGAAGTATTACGTTTTCCAGTACCGTTAAGTTGGGGAATAAACTGGGGAATTGAAAAACAAAACCAATTTTCCGGTTGCGTAATGCGGACAATTGCGAATCATCCATCCCGCTTAAATTGACATCGTCAATAAACACATTTCCTTGGGTCGGTTTTACTAAACCGGCAGTCAAATTAAGTAAAGTAGTTTTACCGGAACCGGAACGCCCGATTATCGTAATCAGTTCCCCTTTAGCGATATTTAAATTAACATCCCTGACCGGTGTAATCACCCTTTGTTCGTCCAGCCGGTATTCTTTAGTCACGCCGCTCAATGTAATCATCCGTTTACTCCCTCATCGCAATCGCCAATTCTTCCCGGCTTATTCGCGAGGCAGGAATCAGCACCGCTAGAACTACCGTTATTAATGCAAATATCCCTCCGATTCCGAAGATGATGGCCAGTGATGCCGCCGAGGGGAATAGGAACGGTAGTTTAAAAATATTTGAAAGAAAGCCCTGAAATAGGTAAAGCAGCGCCGATGTCCCAGCAACACCCAATGCTGCTCCTCCCAGTGCGAGAATGGAAGCCTCTGCTAAAACCGAACGTAGGACATAATTGCGCGTGGCGCCGATAGCGCGGAGTACCGCCAGTTCCCGTTTTCTCTCATTCACCGACATCGAAAACATCATCGCAATCAAGAAAAGGGCGACCACCCAGAGAATAATCATCAATACAAAAAACGCTAAGAGCAACCCGGTTATTTGGTTACGGAATGTGCCGAACAGATTCGGGCTTTCAATGGCAGAAACATTGGGGACGTTCTCATAAATCTGCAATGACACTTTATGCGCGTCAGCTCCCGGTTTCAACTTAACCAGAACGGATGATATCTCGCCCGAAGGCACAGTCAACGGTTCGGCGGCTGTAGTCAAAGATGACTGTGCGATAGCCTGCGCGGTAGCTTGTGTCATGAAAATAGTCTGGTCGAGCCCCGTTCCAGTGGCCTCAAGGTTTCCCGCCAGCGTCACATTGTAACCGTAAAGTGAAATATACTGATTACCTCTCGGCACAAAAATGCTGCTGCCACCGATAATCTCCCCTGTGGCTAGCGGCCGTCCTAAATGACTCTTTAGCCAGGGTGTAATTGTAAAATCGGTAGACGGGTCAAATACGATTAACGGCGTTTCCGAGAAAGAGCAGCAATCTGCACCATATAAAGTGCTCAGGTATATTTGAGAAGAAACGGACGCAACTCCTGGAATAGACGCGACTTTTAACGCCACGTCAGCGGGCATTAAATTTTTGTCATTTGTTCCTGTCAACAGAGCAGTATCAAAAGTGTCCTCAGCATCCTGTGGAATCACCACGATATTTGCGCCAAGTCTTTGTAACCCTGCGTTTAGACTCGACTGCGTCCCTTTGATTATTACCGTTGTCCCTACTAATAAACCGGCAAACACCAATACACTCAGGAAAATTGCCAGACTTCTGAATCCGTAACCTTTTATATTTCGTATCGCGAAATGAATAAGTCGCATTCGGTTTCCCCCTATTTTTTCAGAGCAGAATATAAAATCCCTATATTAGAGGCGATGGTTAAAATGCCCAGGATAAACAAAGAAGGTTTCATTAACGAAGTACATTTCATCATCGGGGAACCGCAGACTCCTATCAGCGTATAGGGGACTAAAATCACCGAAATCCCCAGAAATATTCCTACAATGGCTGCGCCTGCGATAATCTCCTTGCTTTTAAAAACAGTTATTACAATGCCGGATGCCGTTAGTGGAATCGCCAGCGCAATTTCAGCTTTGAAACTATAGTCACACGGCATGGCGAACCCTTTACATTTAGTAAATGCAGAAATAATTACAGCGCCGATGGCTATTAAAATTACCAGGACACCGAGAAACCGCCGCATTTTTATCACCTCAGCGAATTACTAACTGCCTTTTTCTATAATATAATGTTTACTATATTTATCATATTAGTATACTTATATTCTAACTTAAAATTAACATATTAATATTCCTATTGTCAACAGGCTGGTAAATAGAAAATATAATTCATTCCCGGGTGTTGACAAAGGTGGAATTTAGTGTTACTTTTATTAGTGTCACATATGTTTACTATGTAGATAATATTAGTATACTTACTAGCTTGTATACGCTATATGCACAATCAATGACCTGTTACAACAAATTTGTCCACGGAGGTATCCGGTGAAAGAAAATAAACGCAGTTTTCTGAATCAAGCGATTATTATTTTACCCCTGATCATATTGGGCATTAACGTTCTCCTCCACAAGTTATTACCGGATAAACAAAACACTATTAAAGACACCGGATATTACATCGTTTTCCTTGGCATTGCGTTCATTTATCTGGTATTAATTATCACCCCGCGGTTGAAAGAATTGGCCAGATCTCGCATCTTTCATTTGGCTCCATTACTATCCGTAGTTTTTGTTTTAGTCGCAGTCTGGGACACCTTAACTTTAAAGTTAAATGTTTTTCATCTGCCTTTCTTTCCCAGCACGGAAAGGGTAATATATGCATTGATAGTAGACTGGAAAACGCTATCTATTTCAATCCTGTTTTCATTACGCCTGATGTCGCTGGGGTTCATCTTGGGGACTGTCGCCGGAGTGGCAACTGGAATCCTGATTGGCTGGAGCCGCCGCGGAAACTATTGGTTGGGGCCGGCAATAAAAATTCTCGGGCCTATTCCGGCCACAACCTGGATACCAATCGCAATGTTAGTTTTCCCGTCCAGTTTTTACGCCAGTCTTTTTCTGGTGGTGCTGGCAGTCTGGTTCCCGGTAACCGTGTTGACCAGTTCCGGCATCGCCAATGTCAGCAACTCATATTACGAAGTCGCTAAAACTCTTGGTGCCAGTAACCGCTACATGATTTTCCATATCGCCATTCCCGCAGCCAGCCCCATGATATTTATCAGTCTGTACGCAGGTTTAGGCACGGCTTTCGCCACTCTGCTTGCAGCTGAAATGCTGGGAGCTAAAGCTGGGTTAGGCTGGTATATAGCCTGGCATCAGGGATGGGCCGAATTCGCCAAGGTCTACGCCGCCCTGTTCATCATCGCCATACTGGCTTCTGCCTTGATTTACCTCCTGTTTAAGACCAAAGACCGCCTGTTAGTATGGCAAAAAGGACTTATCAAATGGTAAATTCGTTTTCATCTGCGCATTCGAGTTGACTGTAATAATCTTCTTTATCCCAATACAATAATTAAGGTCCGTAATCTTTTTTCTTTCAGATATTTTAAAAAGTTAATTGTACCGGCCTTAATCATTTGGAAAATTTGTCCGCAACAGGATTATCGATTTGTCAGATAACACACCTTACGGTTCCTGGAATAGCGTTGTGGATAAATATCTCTCACCGTTATCTGGGAGCAAAACCACTATCGTTTTACCCCTGTTTTCTGCCCGTTTCGCAATTTGAGTGGCAGCAAAAGTCGCTGCCCCTGATGAAATACCCACCAGCAGCCCTTCCGTGCGGGCTATGGCACGAGACGTTTTAAATGCTTCATCGTTTTTTACCTTGAATATTTCATCCACAACGGACCGGTTAAAAATATCCGGGACAAAACCAGCGCCGATACCCTGGATTTTATGTGCGCCCGGGTTGCCACCGGAAAGAACAGGGGAATCATTAGGCTCGACGGCAACAATTTTAACACCCGGTTTTTTCTTTTTCAGTACTTCCCCTACTCCTGTAACCGTCCCTCCGGTACCTACTCCACCGACAAAGATATCTACCTCCCCGTCTGTATCACGCCAGATTTCTTCAGCAGTTGTCCGGCGGTGAATTTCAGGGTTAGCCGGGTTTTTAAATTGCTGGGGAATGTAAGAGTTGGGGTATTGAGCCGCTAACTCCTCGGCTTTGCGGATGGCCCCCTTCATGCCGTCGGCGCCGAGAGTCAAGACCAGTTCTGCCCCATAAGCTTTTAACAAATTACGGCGTTCGATACTCATAGTATCCGGCATTGCCAATATCAGTGTATATCCCCTGGCGGCGGCCACAAACGCCAACGCGATGCCTGTATTGCCGCTTGTGGGTTCGATTATCACTGTATCCTTTTTAATCAGACCTTTTTCTTCGCCGTCTTTTATCATTGCGTAACCGATTCGGTCTTTGACGCTGCCGGCCGGATTAAAATATTCCAGTTTAGCTATCAATCTGGCTCCCAGATTATTAGCGGTACCATAATTTGCCAATTCTAAAAGAGGCGTATTTCCGATTAAATCGGTTAAATTCTTAGCAATTTTCGTCATATTATTTTCTCCTTTCAATATGATTAATAAATTCCTTTCTAATTCCACAACGTGGGATTATAAGGATATTGTCCGTATTTTCGGGCAGCGTCAAAAAAGGCGTGTATATTAGCCGGGGGTGTGCGGAAAGGCATCCCGCAGCCTAACCCCAGAATATAACCTTTAGGTGAATCGTACGCCTTGCTGATACATTCCTTTATATTCTCTTCGACTGTTACAGGGGTACCTAAGAACATCGTCTCTGCGGGGCGCACATTTCCGGAAATAATCACCCTGTCTCCAACTTTATTTTTAGCAAATTCCAGGTCCACCAGACTGTCCAGACTGAGTGTCCCGGCGCCGGTATCCGCCATCCCTGCCAGAATTTTGTTGGTATTGCCGCAAATATGCAGCGATGGTGGTTTACTGACTCTGGATATTTCCTCGATCAATCTCTTTAAATAAGGAAAAGCGAATTCCTGGAAAACTTTCGGACCGATCAGACTGCCGGAAGAAACCGGGTCTGCCACTGAAATAGTGACATCCATTTTTGCCAGTTCCTGTACAAACGGGACCGAACTGCGCACACTGAAATCCAGCAATTGATGAACGAATTCAGGTCTGTTGTAAATATCTTTCATCAGATTTTCTGCTCCGCGCAGGTTATTCGCTGTTGTCAGCGGACCGGCCAGCCCGCAGCCGATAGAAACTGAATCCCCAACCTCTTCTTTTAGTATCTCTATTGCTTCACGGATAACCGTAAACTTATAAAATCTAGCCGGGTCCGGAATATCCAACTTTTCCAGATCCGCCGGATCTTTAATCGCAAATTCTCCAACATAAGGGGAACTGTAATCCGGTAATGCCACTTTACTGCCGGCTGCTTCTGCAATTCCGGTAAGTCCGAGGCCGACAGCGACAGAATCCTGCCCGTATTCCTTTAAGGCTGCAATTTGTGCCTGCGCGTTAATTTTCGCCGATTTGTGGAACTCTGAAACTTTTACCCCGATCAATTTGGCCGCATGTTCACCTACGTTCAGCGCCGTAGGGATACGGTCGTATGGCTGACCTGCTTTAAAAGCAGCCATCCTTTCCTTTGGAGTCATCTTATCTTTAGAAAAATATTCTGTCATTTTTCATTCTCCCAAACCGGACTCAGATCTCCGTGATTTTCTAGTTGAGCAATTCCGGATTAATTGGATATTTCCCGTATTTGCGGGCGGAATCAAATAAAGCGTGGATGTTAGCCGGCGGTGTGCGCAGTGGCATCCCGCATCCCAATGCCAAAATATATCCTTTGGGCGAGTCATAAGCCTTTCTGATACATTCTTTAACATTCTGTTCGACTGAATCTGGCGTACCCAGCAGCATCGTTTCAGCAGGTTTGATATTCCCGGAAATCGTAATTTTATGCCCGACTTTGTTTTTAGCAAATTCCAGGTCAACCGCATTATCAATACTGAGAGCGCCCGCACCGGTTTCCGCCATATCTTCCAGTATCTTTTTAGTATTGCCGCAAATATGCAAGGTCGGTGGTTTGGCTGCCCTGGAAATTTCGGCAATTAACCGCTTCAAGTAAGGCAGCGAAAACGTTTTAAAAACCTTCGGGCTGATTAAACTGCCCGAAGAAACAGGGTCAACAATGCCGATACCGACATCTAGTTTAGTCAGTTCGTCAATAAAAGGAACAGAACTACCCACAGTGAAATCTAATAATTGATGGACGAATTCAGGATTATTGTAAATATCCCTCATCAGGTTTTCTGCGCCCCGTAAACTGTACGCCGTAGACATGGGACCGCCGATTGCGCAACCGATGGAGACAGAATCGCCAAGTTCTTCTTTTAAAATAATGATCGCTTCTCTGATAGTCACAAACCGCTTGATTTTTAAAGGGTCGGGGATTTCCAGTGTATCCAGGTCGGCCGGTTGTTTAATCGCAAACTCGGATACAAAAGGTGTGCTGTTTTCGGGGAAAGTCAGTTTTGTGCCAAGCGCTTCCGCTATTCCGGTATGCCCGAGTCCCACACCCACCGAATCCTGGCCGTATTCTTTAAGTGCTGCAAGCTGCGCTGCAGCCATATATTTAGATGAAAGATGATACTCGGAAACCTTAACTCCGATCAATTGTGCTGCATGCTCCCCCACCCCGATTGCCGTGGGGATCCGGTCATACGGCTGCCCCGTTTTGAACGCGGCCATTCTTTCTTTGGGTGTCATGAGGTCTTGGATAAAATATATTCCCGACATTTTACTCGCCTTATTTCGTTAATTTTTCTTTCATTAAACAGAACATCAGTCATCAAATTAATTACCCGTGGTCTAAGCTGGCAGAGGTAGCCGGTCCAACAAAGAGAGAACCGACTGTCAGACGCAACTACCTCTGCCTATTATGCAATTCTGATTTTTACCCGGCAGCATAAGAAACAACCACCGGATTGAACGCATTAACTTTATTTTGTTTTAGTTCCCAACGCCGGGAACATCGAGCCACAGTTTATTTACCAGTGTACTGGCCGTAACCGGGTCAATAATTTTAGACTGCACAAATTGATTTATGGAGTTAGTTAAAGACAGTTTACCAATCTGAGCTCCCGGAGTAAAAGCATAAGAGTCAACCACTCTCAGGTTATCCGCCACGGTCCCGGCAACATATTGATTATCAACTTCGTATTGTACTGCCGCTGCTTTATTGTTTTGCACCCACTGGGAGCCGTCGTACAGAGCCAACGTTAAATCTTTCACAAGGTCAGGGTGCTTGGCCGCAAAGTCGGGATTAAAAGCGAGCAAGCAGCAATCTTCGTTGGCATAGGCCGCATCAGTAGCCATGTATGATATGAATCTGGCAGTACCCTTATCGACTTCAGACCAGTTTCCCACGTCACCACCTACTGCTGCATCAACTTCACCCTTTTCCAAAGCAATGAGTAAAGCCGCCGTCGTGGAATATGCCACCCATTGATAGTCATTCTGCGGATCCAGTCCTTCGTAGGCGATATCACGGAAAGCATAATTCATAGAACCGCCGCCGATGGTGCCGCTAACGCCGATTGTTTTGCCCTTAAGGTCTGCCCAGGTTTTTGCTGTGGATGTATTCAGGACAATTGCACTTATGCAACCGGATTGAAGACCTTCTGTGAAACGAACATCCAGACCTTCCTGGATTGGCTTCAACCACGCCTGTAAAACGCCGTCGGTAGCATCGATTTTACCTGAAGCGATCAAGTTCAGTGAAGAAGTACCATCAACCTTTACAAGTTCGATATTGATACCATACTTTGAGTCAAAACCGTTTTGTATCGCCGCGTAGGTTGAGGATTCGCAGGCCGAACCATAATAACCCAGAATAATGGAATTTGCATTGGCGCGCGTTGGAATAACAATTGTGCTCGTAGTGGTAGCCGCAGCCGTAGTGGTAGCCGCAGCCGTAGTCGTTGCCGCAGCCGTAGTCGTTGCCGTCGTAGTTGTACCAGAGCTGGAGCATCCTGCCAGGAGCAAGCTCAGCACTATTACCACTGCGATTGAACTAAAAACTAACTTATTACGCATTTTTCCCCTCTTAATTATTTAACTATATGAACGAATCTAAGTTTTTAAACTGTTATTACACATCTTGACCTCCTGCGATATAGCTGAACGCGTCTTTTTCAAACCAGTCTTTGAAATACGGTAATTCTGTATTTTCAGACAGGTTCCTGTTGAAACTGGGATTTTTCAGTATCCGGTTTAAACGCCGAGCGACCTCAAATACGCCAGAATAACCCATGTAATTGGCAGTCTGTCCGAAGATTGGAAAAACCGGAATACCCTGTTTAGCTGCCACCCCGTTTGTTCCGGAGTGTCCGACAAAAATGTCCGGCTTCAATTTATTGATGACATTTACCTGTTCAAAAGGCTGCCCGACACCCACGGAAATGGAAACATTTTCTTTATCGGTTACATTATCTAGCAGCCCATCCACAAAATGGTCGTAATGATAACTCTTAAACCCGATGACCTTCATCCCCAGGTTTTCAAAGAGGTTTGCCGTAGCAAATATTCTGATTTCCCCACCGGTTAAAAATACTCGTTTCCCTGTTAATGCCTGCCGGTAAGGTACCAGGGCTTCTTCCAGCGCTCGCGTCTCGGTTGCAATTAATTTTTCAGCACTTTCCTCGATCTCGAAAAACTTTGCGATCTCCAATATCCACCGGTTCGTATTTTTTATGCCGATGGGTATGGTATCAATAATAAACGGGATGCCGTATTTTTCCTTTAAATGTCCGGAAAAATAATCATCATGAGTGGCGCAAATGCTGACGTTCAGGGCAGCTTCATTTATCCGGTCAAAATCGTTAGGATGTGCATAGCATGGAAAGAAATTAACATTTAGATCCAGCCCCTTAATAATCCTGGCTAATTCGGTTTCATCAGTACGGCTCATGGACGAAACATTAAATACATTCACCGTCCGGCTGATGCGGTATTTCACCTTCATTTTCTCCAGATCAGTCTCATTAACTCTTGTTGTCTCGTCCGGCTCGCGGATCATGTGTCGCAAAATTCCGTGATAAACGGAATCATAGGCGCTGGCCATAATCTTGGTCTTGAACCCCTCGCAGTGCACCGGCATAACCTTAGCATTAACTTCCGGTTGGACTTCGGCCACAATCGCATCGATGTCATCACCAATCAGGGCAGGGACGCAGCTGTTTACGATAATGATGGAACTCGGCCGCAGTTCTCGGTCGGCATATAAAATAGCTTCTTTTAATTTTTGTTCGCCGCCTTTGATAACATCCGTTTCGTCCAGGTTAGTATTAATCCAGACCAAACCTGATGCCCCGGGATCGCGCATTCTTTGCAGATTACGCGTTAACCCCGCGGAAAATATCGAACTGCCGCCGCCGCATCCCAACGGTCCGTGTACTATGATCACGGAATCGCGGATAGTATTTAAAATAGCCAGGCTCAGATTGAGTTGGCAACCCTGTGTTTGTGAGAAAGTCCGTTTCAGTGTATTCAAGCACCCTTTTTGGGATTGGTTCGAAAGTCCGCAACAAGTACCGCCAAAAACACCACAAGAGCCTAACCGGTCCTCTCTGACCGGAGGAGTTTTTTCTTTTATATAATCGTATTCCATCGTGCAATCCCCCCTTTTTACCTGTTGCCCACAAGCAAACTAAAAATATCTTCTGTCAAAGATAGCGCGCCGGAGTACCCTGCATAAGCTCTATCCAACACCACTCTGTTTGAAATGGGATAAGTAACGCTCAGATGCGGTGCACCAAATTTTTCAGCGGCATCCCGCTCAAAAGCACTGCCCACGATAAAAGCAGGGCTGAAAGCATCGTAGTAACGTTGCCCGTGATTTTCCGGCCAATGCCGGTTGATATGTTTTTTTACGTTGGAAGTATCCGTATCAAATACAATTTCCGGTTTAACTTTGGAACTGTAATTGGCAAATCTTTTAGAGACCAGCGTTTTTTGCTCGTCGCTCAAAATATCTGTAATAATCACGAGTTCCGGCAGCCAGCCCATGTCTTCCGCCAGAAACTGGGATAAAGCCGGAGAGTAATTGGAATCACCGACAATGACAGCATACCGTTGCAGATCAATATCATTGTAGATTTCGGCCAGACGCTGGATATAGTCGTAGTAATGCGTTTTTTCTTTTTTAATCACGTTTTCAATTTTACGGTCGGTTACTTTTAAAGCGACGCCAGCCTGTCGCAAAAATTCCTCCGTGCCATGGGGGCCGATGGGGAAGGGAATGGAAACAAAAGGAACGCCATGCACTTCCTGAAAGACTTGCGCCGCTTCAATACCAAATGTTTCCGATGCAACAATATTTAAGGTCGCTTCACCGGCATTCTTCAGATTATCCAGCGTTTCACCTTCCCCAAAGAAAGTGTTTACATGAAATCCAAGTTCCCCCAGCAACTTTTTAAAAACTGTCAGGTTGCCTTTCCAGAAAACATCCTGTATCGGCACAATTCCCCACAGATTTACCGTGTCTGCCTTTTTCCCCGTTTTCTTTGTGACATATTCGGCGAAAAGCGTTTTTAATACAATTTCATACCCTTTAAAGGAATTACCGTGAAACCCGCCGGTATCGGCAGCAAAAATCGGTGTTCCTTTATCTTTAAAGCGGCGGGCAACGGAAATCGCATCATCGCCGATCATTTCCACCATGCAGCCGGTAGTAACAAAATATAGGTCGCCGTCCATAATTTTCAGGGTATTTTCAATCTCTTCTTCAAGCCGCTCCTCCCCCCCGAAAACAATATCTTTTTCACCGACATTGGAGCTTGGCAGTGCCTGCCCGCCGCAATACCCTGATCCGATATACCCGGAACCGCCGTTTAAAGCCGCAAAGATATTACCACCGCAACCGGCCGCAGCGTGAATAATGGGTATGGTACGTGGTAAATTGGACAGCGTCGCTATTGCTCCGCCGAGTGCGCAAAGGTACCGGGGCCGGTCAATAAATTTACTCACTTTAATTTCATCTCCTGGTTGAATATTCTCAACTACCCATTTGTATTGTTATAAATTAGAGGTTAAGTTTTTCCCATTCCAAATATTTCCCTAGCCTCTGGATGTCTGGCCAGCCATAATATTGCTATAGCTTTAACCTTATTTTGCATTTATTGAACTAATGTTGATTAACATGCTCATATTAGTCATGTTACCTTTTGATTACTAAATTAACATGAATAGGTCAGGCTTGTCAATAGTGGGAAAAAAATAACCTTTTTTATTTTTATGTTGACACTACTTTAGATTTATGTTATTTTTTAAACATAAGCATTGTTGACTATGTTGATTTTATTAGTATACTTATAAAATGTTAGCCTGAAGTGCCATGAGTTAATGGGGGGCAAAAATGTCACAAGCCGATAGCGGAATCAGAATAGCTAATAAACCCGGTAATCAGGAGCTTTGGCTTGCCCGGTTCCGGAAATTTTTCCCTGTGCTCCCGGTTTTGGCTTTACTAGCCGCTTTAGCGGTTCACCTTCTGCTACCGAACAGGCCGGTTCCTAAAATTACTTCCACTTACACATTCCTTGTACTTGGTGTCCTCTTTATCTACCTTATTTTCAATATCGTTTCTATCTGGGTCGCAAATTTACGTAAAAAAATCAATAACACAGCCCCGATCATTTCAGTGGTTATTTTATTGGTGCTTATCTGGGATTTAGTAACGTTAAAACTGAATTTGTTGGATTATCGTTTTTTCCCTAACCCCGACGCTGTTTTTAATGTTTTCATCACAGATTGGCATGCACTCGGTATCAATTTATTGTATTCTCTAAGATTATTTTTTCTAGGAGTCAGTATAGGAACAGTCATCGGTCTGATAGCAGGCGTTGCAATGGGTTGGAACAAAACGTGCAGTTATTGGCTGCACCCGTTACAAAGGGTTATCGGCGCAATTCCGGCCACTGCATGGCTGCCTATCGCATTGGTGGCTGCGCCCACAACTTTATTCGCCAGCGTGTTTCTGGTGGCTCTGGCAACCGTTTTTCCGGTGACGGTTATGACCAGTACGGGTGTTTCGAACGTAAAAAACACTTATTTCGAAGTTGCCCGCACGCTGGGAGCCAACCACGATTACCTGATCTTCCGCGTGGCTATTCCTGCTGCTCTTCCCACAATCTTCATTGGAATGTTTAATGCATTCTGTTCGGCTTTCCTCGTTCTGGTTGTTGCTGAACAGGCAGGGATTAAAGCTGGAATTGGATGGTACATGAACTTTCAGGTTGGGATGCTCCAGTACCAGGAAATGTATGCCTGTATCATTTTAATTGCTTTAACCTTTTCAGGATTGATCACGATATTGTTTGCTGTACGGTCCAGAATGTTAGTTTGGCAAAGGGGGGTAATCCAATGGTAAATTCTGTTGCTGTTGTCCAATCACCCGTGGTGAAAAATGATAGCCAGATAAAAATTAGAGACATCAAGCGGATATTTCATGATGTCTCCGGTAACGAAATTGTCGCCTTACAAAAGGTGGATCTGGATATCAAAAAAGGGGAATTTATTTCGTTGATCGGACCCAGTGGATGCGGTAAATCGACTTTGCTCCGCCTTATTGCCGGGTTAGATACTCCAACTGCCGGTAAAATATACTTCGACGAAGCGGTAATCGAAAAACCGGATCACGAGCGCGGACTCGTATTTCAAGACCCGACGCTTTTCCCCTGGCTGAATATTTACGAAAATGTTTCTGCCGGCTTAAAAGCCCGCAAAGTCTTTCAAGAACATAAAGCGGAAGTGCAGGAATACATCCGGCTAGTGGGTTTGAGCGGCTTTGAAAAATCCTACCCCTTTCAGTTGTCCGGCGGCATGGCCCAAAGGGCCGCGCTCGCCAGGGCCATGGTTAACGGCTCTAAGGTTCTGCTGCTAGATGAACCGCTGGGAGCGCTAGACGCATTTACCAGAATGTATATGCAGGACGAAATATTGCGTATATGGGAGAAAAAAGGAACTACGATGGTTCTCGTTACGCACGATATTGATGAAGCCATTTATCTTTGCGATAAGATTATCGTTATGACCGCGCGCCCCGGGAAAATCCAGGCTATTATTGACGTTCCCATGGGGCGGCCACGCAACAGAAATCACCCTGATTTTCTACTATTGCGTTCAAAAATACTGGAGACATTGCATTTTGCCAAGGAAAACAATTTAAGTTATTACATATAATCGCAGGCATAATGCAAGGACGAATATGGACAATCCGGAATTGCAATTACATAAGAATATCGGTAAGTTTAAACATCTGGTGAAAAAGCATCCCTGCTTTAACCTGGACGGTAATTTCAAGCATGGGCGTTTGCATTTGCCTGTCAGCCCAACTTGCAATATTCAGTGTAAATTCTGCCGCCGCAGCTTTAATAAAGATGAAAACCGGCCGGGTGTGACCGGTTCGATCGTTACTCCTGAAGAAGCTGTGAAAGTTGTGGAAAAAGCGTTGGAGTTGTGCCCGGAAATAACCGTGATTGGAATCGCTGGTCCAGGCGACACATTAGCTTCATCGTTTGCGCTGGACACGTTCACGTTAGTGCACGCGAAATATCCGCAATTAATCAAATGCCTGAGCACGAATGGTTTGGAACTGAACAACAAAGCTGAACAAATTCTAAAAGCCGGAGTCACTACTGTGACGATAACGGTTAACGCTATTGACCCGGAAGTGCAGAGTAAGATTTGTTCCACTGTGGTATTTCAAGGTCAGGTATTAAAAGGGATACCGGCTGCCGAACACCTGGTGAAAGCCCAATTGGCGGGCATAAGAAGGATCACCGGAATGGGATTAGTCGTGAAAATTAATACGGTATTGGTACCGGGTGTCAATGAATCACAAGTTGAGGTAGTAGCCAGAATTACAGCGGATGCCGGCGCATCGCTGATAAATATTATCCCCCTGATCCCCCAGCACGAGTTTGCTAATTACCGGGCTCCTGATTGTGATGAATTGAATCGGGCCCGTGAGGCTGCCGGTAAATATCTGGACGTCTTCCGCCATTGCCAGCATTGCCGGGCAGATGCGTGCGGAATTCCGGGTTCGGGGAAAGACCTGGGCAGCGAACTTTACGGCCATTCACAGGAAACATTTTCGCATGGTTAAAAACAAAACCACATTGGAGTAAATATATATGCCTTTTAAGGTTGCAGTAGGCAGTAGTGATAAAAAAACGGTGAATGTCCATTTCGGTAAGTGTAAAGAATTTTTAATTTACGAAACGGACGAAACTGGAACTTATAAACTAACTGAAACTCGGAAGACCGAACCGGTGTGTAATTTCGGTACCCATGATGACATTGAATTGAAATATGTTATCGATATGCTGGCGGATTGTAAATACGTGTTAGTCAGTAGAGTGGGACCGGGATGTGAAAAAGCCCTGAGCGACCGGGGAATTCAATCTTTCGGAATAGAAGATAATATCGACAAAGCGATGTTGAAACTTGCAAAATATGATCAGAAATACGTATTAAAATCTAAAGGAACTATTTCTGGAAATACTAATAATACTGTTAACGATAGGTAGGTGAATGTTAAAATGGCGAAGAAAATCAAACAGATTGCTATTTACGGCAAGGGCGGCATTGGGAAATCCACCACCGCATCCAACCTGAGCGCAGCTCTGTCGAAATCAGGTTTCAAAGTGATGCAATTCGGCTGCGACCCTAAAAGCGATTCCACCAACACACTGAGAGGCGGTAAATACATCCCTACAGTGCTGGATACGCTCCGGGAAAAAGACGGGGTCAAAGCACAGGAAGTAATCTTTGAGGGGTTTAATGGTGTTTATTGCGTGGAATCCGGCGGTCCGGCACCTGGCGTCGGTTGCGCTGGCCGCGGTATTATTACGGCAGTCCAGCTGTTTAAACAGCAAAAAGTTTTCGAATCTCTGGATCTCGATTACGTAATATACGATGTGTTGGGTGATGTGGTCTGCGGTGGTTTTGCCATGCCTATCAGGGAAGGAATCGCCGAGCATGTGTTTACCGTCTCATCTTCCGATTTTATGGCGCTATATGCCGCGAATAATCTATTTAAAGGGATTCAGAAATACTCTAACTCCGGGGGTGCCCTTCTCGGCGGCTTGATTGCAAATTCTGTGAATGCACCATACGCTAAAGAAATTATTGATGATTTCGTTAAACATACCAACACACAGGTAGTGGAATATATTCCCCGTTCGGTGACGGTAACTCAGGCGGAATTACAGGGAAAAACGACGATTGAAGCATTCCCGAATTCGGCACAAGCCAAGGTTTACACATCGCTGGCGGAAAAAATAGCTAACCACACTCAATCTAAGACGCCTGCTCCGCTGGAAGTAAAGGAACTGCGGGAATGGGCATCGAAATGGGCGGATCGTTTACTTGCTCTTGAATCCGGCGAAGTAAGGCCTGAAACTTCCAGTAATATTTAGGAGCACTTTTTGAACGACGAAGTTGCTTATAACGGTTGGCTTAAAATTATTGTGCGGCATATCGGCAATCGTAGTTATGATATTCTCAAAGACCACGATGCCGTGGCTGCCATAATCACTAACCACGCGAATGAGATATTGCTGGTAAAGCAGTTCCGTCCGGCTTTAATGAAGGAAACGCTGGAAATCCCCGCCGGAACAATTGATAACCTGTATGAAAATAAAATCGATTGCGTGATCAGGGAATTAAAAGAAGAAACAGGTTTGGAAATTCCGCAGGACTTAATCAGACCTGTTTTATTGTATCAGCCTAATGTCGGTTTCAGCGACCGGACAATGAACCTGTTTCACGTTCAACTCAATACGGCTGAACACGGGAGCTATGTTATCCGTGACGAAGATGTTTCCGAAATAATCTGGTTGAAAATAACAGATTTAGCAAAAATGATTGATTCCGGCGAAATACTGGATGTGAAAACTATAATCGCTTACCTGTATCTCAATCAAAACACGCGTAAAATATAGCGGCGCTTGTGCTACCAGATGCCTTGCTTTATCGTCAATTCGGGTTTTTTACGGCCGTCGTCAGCGCCTGGATATTTGTCAACGGTGTAGAGATACTTAATCCGCAAGCCGGCGAAATAATTTCTATTTTTTCTTCCACCAGATTTCTTGTTGCTGTTGAAACCTTTGATGCCTGACCGAACTCTAGTAGATAGGTGCTAACATTACCCATTAGCTTGAGCGCCGGATATTCTTGTTTAAGTTGCCTTAAGCTCACGACTGAATCTAAACTGATTGCTTCCGCTTTTAATTCTGGAAATATGGGTTTGATGGCATTGACATTGCCGCAAATGTGGATAATGACAGGAAGTCCAGCACGGCGGGCTGCTTCAGTCACTCTGTTAAGTTGGGGCAAGGCATATTCGCGGAATAATCTGGCCCCTAATATCTCTCCAGTGGCGCTGGGATCGGCTATCGCTATAACTGTCGCTCCATTTTCTGCCAGGACGTGAACGTAGGCCTCGAGAAATTCTGACGCATAATCTAAAACACTGTGAGCCGCCTTTGGTTTACGGTAGAGTTCTTTTAAAAATGATTGCGGGTCCACCAGCGACATCGCCAAACTAATGGGTCCTGTAATGGTAGCTACGACGGGAATATCTCGATTATTTTTAGCTAAAGATTTAATTGCCGATGCCAATGCGGGCACGCGGCCTTCAAGGACAGCGTTTTTTACACTAAGAAAATTGACTTCCTCAACGCTTTTAAAAGGCTCCATGGTAATTTTTGGCACACATATCGAATTGCCATAATTGATTTCACTGCCTAGGACCTCCGCCTCGATTGTCATGCAAAAAGGCAATCCGAAATTTTCAAACCCGGTGGAATGATGCACCGCAAGTGCTAAATCCTCAATCAGCGCCGGATCCGCATGCACCTTGGGGAACTCAATTCCTGATTTTACCAGTGTATCGGTTACCACTGCGTCCATCATACCGCCGGGACTGATCACAGCCGGACGGTCAGTCTGAATGTTATTTAATGTATCCAGAAGCCTGTTTTTTTCGGTAATCGACATGAAATGAATTCCTTATCCCGTTCAGTTGTTTGACAGTCTCTTAAATAATCTGGCGGCTTCCACCGCGTTTGCCGCATATCCTTGTGCGCCGATACGATCTGCAAATCCCTGTGAAATCGGGCCGCCGCCGATGATAACTTTAATCTGCCTGTTGCTATCGTGATCTTTCAACAGCTTAACAACTTCCTCCATAGATCCCATGGTCGTGGTCATCAATGTGGAAAGTGCAATAAATTGAGCTTTGTTCTCAATTGCGGTATCAACAAAATTTTTCGGCGGGACATCTCTGCCGAGGTCGATAATTTCAAATCCGGCGGTATCAAGCAGTATTTTCACAAGGTTTTTCCCGATGTCGTGGGTATCTCCTTCTATCACTCCGATAACAACTTTGCCGATGGAATTATCAACGGAACGGTCAAGATACGGCCGGACCAATTCTAATCCGGCGTACATCGCATCGGAACACAACAGCAGTTCCGGAACAAAATACTCTTCTTCCACAAAGAGTTTGCCGGCACGCTCAATACCGTCTGTAAGTGATTCAATAGTCACCAGCGGTTCAATTTTAGCTTTTATGGCCTGTTCCACTAATGTGACCACTTTATCTTCTTCCATGCCTAATACAGCGTCCGAAATCCCTTGCAATAAGGCTTTGTTTTCTGCAATCATATATCGTTTCCTCCTGATTATTTATTTGTGGTTACTATCTTGTCCCACTGGGGTATTTTCTCTAAAATCGATTTGAGCTGGGGGAAATTATCTTTGGCATGAGGTATATATATGGCATAAGCGAACTGTGCCTGGAAATCGGTTTCCACGGCCGTTTCCACGAGAACAGAGCGCCGCGCAATTTCCTGCGCTTCGAACCGTTTATCTACATCCAGCAGCGCCGATTTTGCGCCGTCTCCTGCAGCATTGCCCACCGCAATGATATCTTCCAACGGGCAATCAGGAAACATCCCCAGCAGGAGGGCGTTCTCCGGTTTTATATAATTCCCGAAAGCGCCAGCTAATATGATTTCATCGACTTTTTCGATATTGTATTTGGACATCAAATATTTGGCCCCGGTATATAGCGCTGCTTTAGCCAATTGTATTGCCCGAATGTCGCCTTGTGTAATAGTAATATCTTTTCCGATGGCAGTTTCTTCTTTCCACGCAATAACAAATTCTATTTTGCCGTCATCATTTTTCCGCAGTCGTGCTGATGGGGCACTCATTACAAACTTCCCCGTTTTATTAATTACACCTGATTTAAAAAGTTCAGCTACAATATCAATAATGCCGGACCCGCAAATACCTCTGGCCTCGGTGGCAGGGTTCTCTGAAGCCCATTCATCTTTACCGATTACTTTATAATCCGTTTTCAGATTCTCCGGATCGATAGTCACTCTTTCAATGGCGCCGGTTGCCGCGCGCATCCCAAATTTAATCTGCGCGCCTTCCATCGCCGGTCCAGTGGCACAGGAAGTTACCGCCAGTATTTTCCGGTTTGCCAACGCAATTTCACCGTTAGTACCGATATCAATTATCAATTTCAGCTTATCGCCGTTATAGGGTTCTTCGGCTATCAGATCGGCCACATTATCAGCACCCACAAAACCACCTTCATTCGGCAAAATGTAGATTTTACCACCGGGATTAATTTGAATGCCGAGGTCGCGGGCGCGTAAATCAACAGCACTTTGTATAGCGGCCAGAAACGGTAATCTGCCCAAATACTGCGGATTTATTTTTAAAAGTAGATGGTGCATTACGGTATTGCCGACGATTACCACGTCGTGGATATCCGCAGCCGCAGTATGTGTATGGTTATTGAGTTTCTTTATCAGACTGTTAATCCCGTCGATTATAATATTGTGCAGATCATTTAACGATTCTGGACCGTTCAATGCGTAGGTAATACGCGCCAGTACATCTTCCCCGTATTTCACTTGGGGATTAACAATTGATTCAATGCCCAGCACCTTGCCGTTCGTTAAATCGCAAAGATACGCAACAACTGTGGTACTCCCCAGGTCTATTGCAACTCCAAGGTTTAATGATTCAAGACCGGCCTGCACGCCTATTACTTCTTTATTTTCCCAGACATATAAGGTCACTTCTCCATTTTGCTTACGTAACACATCCGGTAGACTAATCAAAGCGCTATAATCAATAATCAGTATTTGCGGTAAATTATGGTTATGTTCCAGTTCAAATTTAACACGTTCCCAATCAGCTGTCTGATTAGTCAATGATCCAGCGGGGCAATGCACGGCATATGCCCTCACCGCTGGATTTAAATGCAGCGTGCGTTTCACCCCGGATTCCAGAATAATCTGGTTTAGCTCCCTGCTTTCTTCAGGAATAGAGATTAAAACATTAGCCAGGACATACGCCTGGCACGCCAGACGAAATCCACGGTCAATTTCCTCTGCGGTTAAATACTCCAGTTCTTCCGCCGTCAAAGGAGAGAGCACCGTTTGTTTGGCCGGCGGACGATTCTCACTGACCACCTGCACCTTGCATTTCCCGCAAGTTCCTCCACCACCGCAATCGGAGCGAATAGAAATTCCCAGCTTTTGTCCGGCTTCTAACAAACTGGTTCCGGACGGCACATCACCGCGGCGGCCATATGGTTGAAAAATAACATGGTAATCCAATCAACATTCTCCCGGGATTAACCGCCCTTTCGGAAACTTTATTAGCCGTCAAGGCGGTCAATCCTGTCTGCAAGTTGACTAAGTTAATCTACTTAGTCAACAATACCTATGTCTAATAAATTACCATAAACAAAAACCGCTGTCAACATAGCATTAGCTCAACGATGATTTTTATATTTGCGTTGACAAACATAACCACATTGTGATAGTTTTTATTTATGACATTAGTATACTATGTAGATATATTTAGTATACTTAAAAATAGGCGCTTTATTTTGGATGGTCCTGCGAATAGTAAATACTATTCACAAACAAACTATCCCGTAAATGACGGAGCGATTTTTAAAGCGGATGCCTACCGGTTGTGGTTATGTACAAATCATTTCCATCCAGGATTTGAAAGTAGTACAGATTGATCGGTTAAATAGAATTCGTTTTGATAAGGCAGATTCATACGATTTCTAATAAAGTTCAGGAGAATATGGGATGCCAGCTATTACTGATTCAATGACCCCGAAAGAAAGGATAACGGCATGGAAAAACGGACTACCGTACGACCGTATACCATGCGGAGTTACAGTCGGCGAACAGGCCGCCGTGTTGGCTGGTTTCACATCTTCGGATTACCCTCTTTCCCCGGCAAATGCCGCGAAAGTTCAAATTACCGCTTACAAAATATTTGGGCAAGAAATTGTCAGCGGTGGGTTTAACCTTTCCGACGAATTGACCAAATTTCTGGTCTCGCGCATTGATGTAAAACCGAAAGTCGGTGAATTCCCGCTGAAAAATAAAAAAGATATTCAAAAACTCGAAATACTGGAACCGGCAAAATCTAAAAGCTTTCTCAGGGGACTGGAGACGCTGCAAATATTGCTGCAAGAGGTAGGTGATGAAGTCCCCGTCGGTACCCACATTAACGGGCCAATGACATTAGCAGGCAGGTTGAGAGGCGCCGAAGACCTGATGCGGGACATTTATTACGACCCCGAATTCGTGAAAGAATTGCTGGATTTATGTGTAAAAATAATGGTTCCGTTTGTCCGGGAAATGATCGGTTATGATGTGACAGTAAGCATTATGGACCCGGTTTCTTCCGGCAGCTTGATCGGGCCGAAAACGTTTACCGCTTTCTCTTATCCCTACATGCGGCGGTTAATAAAAGAAATTACTGATGTATCTCAACCGCCTAACCTGCATATTTGCGGGAATATCAATAATATTCTGGAATACATGGCAGATAGCGGCGCTGGTTTAATAATGAACATCGACGAATTAGTTGACTTAGCGGTTGTAAAAAGAAAAATTGGGCAGAAAATTGCCTTTTCCGGCAATGTGCGCTCGGTTGATTCGGTGCTGCTTGGGACCCCCCAAACAGTAGAAGACAACGTAAAAGAATGTCTGCGTAAAGCATGGAACTCTCCTAAAGGATATATTGTTTCGTTGGATGGTTTACCAAAAGCTGCGCCGTTGGAAAATATCCATGCTCTGTTCAATGCGGTTCGTAAATACGGCAAATATCCTATCGATCCTGCGTTATTCAGTTAATAGCGGAAATAATTATTTTGAGGCAAATTGCACATGGCATTCGACAAGGCCGTCGATTCAGCAGTGATTCGGAACGGAAAAAATCCGAGGTCAAAAGCTCGAATTTGGGATTCGGTACTATTTTCGAACAATGTTAAGTATCTCGCGCTATTCGCAATAGTAATTTGTATATTTATAAACATTTTAATCCAGGTGAAGCCTGCTACCACCGTTAAAAATTACCAGGACATTTTAGTGGCTGGCGGGTTCGCTTATTTAGTGGCAATAGTTTTCGCTTACAAAAGTAAATCGGTCAATATGCGGCTTAATTATTATGCCCCTTTATTTGCATCAGCTTTGTTGTTTGTCGGGCTTTGGGATTTACTCACCACAAAAACCCACGTAATCTCCACACAATATGTGTTGACCCCGGAACAGATAATCAACTCGGCGTTTGCAAGCTGGAAAACTATTCTGCTCGGAACGCTTTATTCCTTGGAATTATTGGGGTTGGGTTTCGTCATAGGAGCGCTGGGCGGCGTAATAACGGGAGTTGCAATTGGCTGGAGCCAAAAGGCACATTACTGGATAAAACCGCTTGTTAATGTTATCGGCCCGATACCGGTTGTGGCATACACCCCTATCGCGATTGTTGCCTTTCCCACAACATTCTGGGCAGGCGTCTGGTTAATTGCAATTACCACATGGTTCCCTATCACGGTCATGACAAATTCGGGAATCAGCAATGTGTTAAATACTTATTACGAAGTGGCGAAAACACTGGGCGCAGATGTGAAATATCTAATATTCAAAGTGGCAATCCCGGTCGCTTTACCCAGTATTTTTACCGGATTTTTCCTGGGGTTGCTTTCAGCATTCATCACTTTAAGTGTCGCGGAAACGATCGGTATCCGGCAGGGGTTAGGGTGGTATGTAGGCCACGGTATGTCCGGGGCTTATGTCATGGTCATCATCTTGTTCTCGGGGCTGGTAACACTGCTGTTTAAAATACGGGACCGTGTTTTGTTCTGGCAAAAAGGATTGATCAGGTGGTAAGGTAAAATGGCTAAACTAATGAACGGAAAGACCGCAACAAAACGCGTACAAAAAACCCAGAGACGGTTGAAAACGCTACCGGAATTGCCGCAGAATCCGACTGTACGCATAGGGCAACCGGATTTTTCCGCGTCACCGGTAGCACCGGAAACGAACAAACCTCTTACGGACGGTATCGTGCCGACTTTCTGCCACGGCTGCGGTCCGGCGAAACCCAAGTGCGGAATACTGTGCCATATTAAAAATGGCAGGTTTTACAGGGTTGAAGGAAACCCTGATGCAATGAATAACTGGGGATTCGGCTGCACTTCTTTATGTGCGAAGGGTAATACCGGACCGCAGTATCTATATACCGCAGACCGGCTTAAATATCCTATGAAACGGACCGGAGAAAAAGGCAAGGGTGTTTTTCAACGAATAACCTGGGATGAAGCCTTGGATACTATCGCCAATAAATTAAAGGAAGTCAAAGCCCAGTATGGCCCCGAAGCTTATGCCGTATTATCCCCGGAAGCATGGCCTGTATTACAGACAGTTGGACGCCGGTTCCTGAATGTCTACGGAAGCCCGAATTATTTACACAGCGCCCTGTGCGCAACCCCGCGGTTTGCTGCAGCCAAAGTGACTATCGGCTTTAATCCGGAATCTCCGGATAATTGGAACAATTCCAAACTTATTGTTTTGTGGGGTTATAATTGTGAAAACTCCGCCGTAAATCAGGGAAATCCCATTGCCATCCTGGATGCTGTCCGAAACGGCGCGAAATTAATTGATATCCGTCCGATGCTGGACCCGTTGGGCACGAAAGCTGATATCTGGCTTCCCGTCCGCCCTGGTACCGATTGTGCGTTGGCGCTAGCAATTCTCAATGTTATAATTGCGGAAAAATTGTACGATTTCGAATTTGTGGCTAATTGGTGTTATGGTTTCGACAAGTTAGCAGAACATGTCTTGTTGCACCCACCGGAATGGGCAGAATGGATTACCGGGATCCCCGCCGTCAAAATCAGGGAAACGGCCAGGATGATGGCAAAAATTAAACCGATGTTTATCAAGACCGGTAACGGAGTCGGCGACCAGAGTGTAGATGGCACTTCCACTATCGCCGCAATCAGTCTGATTTCGGCCATTACCGGCAATCTGGACGTACCCGGCGGGGCTTATGGCGGAAGAGTACCTGTCGGTCCACCCTTGATTAATATCAACCCCATTTCGGTAATGGCTGAAAAGGCGCCCCCGGATATCTTTAATAAAATGATTGCCCCTGAATCTCCGGTTTGGTACCAGAAATCTGGTAATTCGGATAGAGGGCCGACATCAGCCTATTACAAAGCTTTAATGAGCATCCTGACCGGTAAACCCTATCCGATTAGGGTATTGAATGTGTCATGCAGTAACCCTCTTTCGGCCACCAGAAATCCTCGGAAAGTGGCAGAAGCGTTAAAAAAGTTGGAATTCTGCTTTGTGATGGACCTTTATTGGGGTCCGCATGTGGATTATGCCGATATCGTTTTACCTGCCTGCTCGGATTATGAACGCAGCGATCAGATTGAACTCAAGAATAAAAAAGAAGGTACATGGATCGGAATCTATAATAAAATTTCAGAACCGTTCGGAGAATCCCGGTCCGATTGGCAATTTTATCTCGACCTGGCCGTCAGGATGGGTTATGGCGAAGATTTTTGGCAGGGCAGTACTGATGCAATGCTCAATGAGCAGCTTGCGCCTTCCGGAATTAAACTGGAAGATTTAAGAAAAAGTCCGCGCGGCATTTTTGTGAAGAGGGCTGCACCGTCTCCTCACTTGGAATATAAACGCTACGCCAGCCTTTTTAAAATCTTGCCGCATGATAAAGTGCAATGCTACAACGAATTTATCGGGGGAAAAGCTAATGCCGATGGCACGGGGGTATTGCCATATTTGCCGACCTATTTAGGGCCGCCCGAAGGTCTGGCGCAAACTACTGAATTAGCTAAAGAATATCCTTTAATTTTAAGCGATGTCCACGGATACCGTCTTTGCCATCAGAGTTTTATGAACGATGTGGCTTACTTACGCGAATTGGAGCCGTATCCTTGGCTTCGTATTAATCCTGCCACTGCTCAGCAATATGGAATTAATAACGGCGACTGGGTAAAGGTTGAATCACCTCACGGTTGGAGTAAATTCCAGGCCGAATATTTTGACGGTATTGCGCCCGAAGTTCTGATGACGCGTCGCGGCTGGTGGCAGTCTTGCGACGAACTCGGGTTACCGGGATATTCATCTTTTAACGGCGGCAGCGAGGTAAACAATTTATATAGCTCCGAAGAGCACAAATTTGATAAATTCTACTCCCAGATGGCCAAACAAACACTGGTAAAAATCAGCAAGATTGTGTAGGGATAAATCATGAATAAACAATTTGGTTTTTATCTGGAACCGGAAAGGTGTCTCAAGTGCTGGGCATGTGAAATTGCTTGCGAACAATGGCATGGCATCAAAGCCGGCACAGTTAAATTAAGAAGAGTGGTTGAAGTGTCCACGGGTACTTATCCCGATGTCAGCCGCACTTTTCTTTCGGTGACATGTTCTCAATGCGCCAAGGCACCCTGTGCCTCTGTTTGTCCCACAGGCGCGATAACCAAACGAACTGATGACGGGATTGTCATTGTGGATAAGGAACGGTGCATCGGCTGCCACCATTGCGCAGAAGCCTGTCCGTTTGGTATTCCGCAATTCGGTGAAGACGGCACGATGCAAAAATGCGATTTGTGTCTTGAACGGCTGAAAAACGGTCAATTACCGATTTGTGTTGCCACTTGCCCCACTCAGGCTCTACATTTTGGGACATTGGGCGCAATGGCCGGACTGGTAACCGCAAAGCACGCGAAAAAGACAGCACTTAACGCCCGGCGTCATAAGCTCATTTCATAAAATTCAATGAATTATAAGGCTATATTTAAAAATAAATTGAAGCCTGCTTGGATTATCTTAAGGAGAAATTATCGTGCAAGTAGATGAATTAACTTCCGCCGAAAGAATGCGCCATTTGCGCAAGAAGGAGCCCATTGATCGGGTACCCGTTAATCTGTCTTCCCAACTTTACGCCGCCCAGTTAACAGGCACTTCTTTTAAAGATTTCTGGAATGATCCCGAAAAGGGATTCCGTGCACAGATGCTTACACAGCAATTACACAACGCGGATGAAGCGCCTTCCTATGCCTATGGCTGGTCGGACTGGATTATCAACGAACTTGGCGGAGCCATACAATACTCAAATAATCCCTATGACTTACCCACAGTGATAAAACGTCCTATCGATAAACTGGAAGATATTGAAACGCTCACTTTTCCGGACCCACGGTCCGGTCCGGTCACCAAAGAAAAATGGAATTGTGCCCGTTTAAATGTCCAGCGCGGCGGTAAAGCTGGAGTACAATGCGGTCTCACACGGACGGTGGGGGCTATCGCTGGAAACGAACGGCTGATGCGGTGGTATTATACCGAACCGGGTGCTGTCCACGCTTTATATAGGAAAGTAACGGACTATATGTTGAATACGCTCGATTTATATATCAAAGAGTTCGGCGCCGAGAAATGCAATATTCACATTGCAGCTCCGATGGATTCCCAATGTGTAATTTCGCCCCGTACTTTTGAAAAGTTCGGCTACGTTTATTACAAGGAGGTGATTAAAAAGGCGGCTGCAGCCGGGGTAGCTCTTTCGGAAATACATTTATGCGGCAATCATGTTCAAACAATACAGTTGTGGAAGGAAATGCCTATTCCGCCGCGCACATCAATCAGCATCGGAGCCGAGATGGATATAAAAAAGACTGCGGAATTTTTCGGACCTGATTATATTATCGCCGGTAACGTTCCGACGCAATTACTGCATCTGGGTACTCCGGAGGAAATATTAACAAAGTGTCAGGAAATTTTAGATGCTGTCAAATATAATCCCGGTGGTTTTATCCTGAGATCAGCATGCGGCATGCCTGCGAATGCACCCCCGATTAACGTGCATGCCATGATGATTGCCGCGAGAACTTATGGCAAATATTGAACAAATTGAGTAAGCCTCTAATGTGTATCAGCGGTTTCTGTTTCTGCAGATTTTTCGGATGCTTGGATCTTTTTCTTGCTCTGCCGCCGTATGTCCACAATTTCCGCCGCGATGTGCTACTGGGATGAGACCTAATAAATCATGCGGAAAGACAACGACCAACGCCATGTCTCTAAATTCTGTTATCATTTTGGCAATTGTCGCGGTTTGATTCGATAGACCGGTTGAAAATATCGGATAACATGTAAAAATTTTGGGTATTTATCATTCTCACACTCAAACCTCAGTCTACCCTTCTGCCACCGATATCAAATCTGCCGTTCTATCCGGACCCATTTATTTCATCTTGTCTCTGAAAAATCCGGATCAACCCGTTATCAGAGGATTCCGTATCCTGGAAAGCCAGGTGACTGAAACTGAGCTGAGAATCGTTGAAAGCTGAATTAATATACTTTTTCTCAAGCCACATGATAATTACAGTATTTAAAGTATAATTAATTAAGAGGGTATGAAAACCAAATGGCAAAATTACCCGTGCGCTGTCCTTTTAACGGCAGATTATGTATTGAATGTACTCTTTATCGGGGCAGGCATTACTATTTGTGCAACTGCGAACATTACCGCGGTTATATTAAATCAGGCAACAAAGCCACAGCGGAAACAAAAATGGATCCGGTTGATTTTAAAAAAATAAAAGGCCTGCTGGATCCATGTTCCACGACCTCCAACACCGCCGATGAAAATGAACTAAAGATAAAATTAAAA
>Ga0182011_10000548_pt1 | contig 32940 bp, 24 predicted proteins | sample 711E1DmetaG_FD_120481 | JGI IMG/M metagenome (GOLD analysis project Ga0182011, IMG submission 120481) | Permafrost microbial communities from Stordalen Mire, Sweden - 711E1D metaG | ecosystem: Environmental > Terrestrial > Soil > Wetlands > Permafrost | place: Sweden: Stordalen | collected...
CATTTTTGTGTATCGTGACTATGACCTCGGGGTCGACCAGACGTGGGGAAGGGACGAGGAGATGAGGAGCACGTACGGGCTGTTCCAGAACGCGCAGAAACTGGACCTGATCTGGAACAACGTCATCTCCACATCGGCCGAATCGACAACCGTCAACGTCGTCCGGGGCTTCAACCTGACCGTCGTATTCAACGCCAGCGACATCGAGCAGATCTCCGGCTACGCGAACCTGACGCTCCAGCGCTCCAGCGCCAGCTCCCCCTGGAGAATCGTCCGCTGGCGCGACGAATCGAACTTCTGACCCTTTCGCCATGAGCTTTTCATACACGCTCCGGGAGAGTGTCTCCGGATTCCGCAGGGCAATGGTCTCCAGCCTGCTGTCCGTTGCCACCATCACCATCTCCCTCATCCTTGTCGGCATATTCGCCGCCGTCACCATCAACGCCTCGAGGCTCATCGACACGTTGCGCAGCCGTCTCGACATGGAGGCGTTCCTGACGGAACCGGTCACGGAAGACGAAGTCACCGGCCTCCAGTCGCGGATCACGGATCTGGAAGGGATTGAAAAAGTCGTCTTCATCTCCAAGGACGAAGCGATGAAGGTATTCAAGCAGGAGACCGGAGACGACATCACCAAGGTTCTCGATTTCAACCCCCTCCCTCCCTCCTTCAAGATCATGCTGAAGGAACCCTACCGGACGTCGGCGAAGACGCATGCGATCTATGAACGGATCACCGCCATACAGGGAGTCGACACCGTTGTCTACCGCCGGGTCCTTCTTGAGTTGATCGACCAGCGTTCTGCGAGCGTGAACAAGGTGATGCTGGGGCTCGGGATCGCGGTCAGCCTGACGGCGATATTCCTCGTCGCCAACACGATCCGGCTGGCGATCACGGCCAAGCGCAGGTTGATCCGCACGATGGAGCTCGTCGGTGCGACGCGGGGCTTCATCCGGCGCCCGTTCATCATCGAGGGGGTCCTGCAGGGGTTCTTCGGCGGACTCGCGGCCTCGGGGATCATGTTTCTCCTGTTCGAATACGCCGCGAAGCTCGTCTCCGAAGAGTTCGCGCCCTATCTCCGCATGCCGCCGCTGTTTTATGTCTCGGTGCTGGGGACGGGGATGCTCCTCGGTCTCGCCGGGAGCCTGATATCCGTCGTCCGGTTCGTCCGCCCCGCGGCGGCCGGGTGAACGGCGTTCCCGTTTGCACTCTTTCCTGTTATTTAGTAAATTTGACGCACCGTTTCCAACCTGACTCTTTCCAGTTCTTCACCCTCACCGTCGTTCCGGGACATCACCTATGAACAAGATCGCCTCGTTCACCACATCCTCGGTCGGGCGAAAGCTGTTGATGGGGCTGACAGGTTTTTTCCTTTGCAGCTTCCTTCTCGTCCATCTCTATCTGAATCTGTTCCTGCTGAAGCAGGACCGCGGATCGACATTTGACTCCTACGCCGATTTCATGGCGACCTATCCCCTGATCCGCCCGCTCGAGATCATTCTCTTCGCAGGCTTTCTGCTGCATGCGTTCGTCGGCGTGTGGCTGTGGATCGCCAACCGGCTCGCGCGTCCTGTCCGCTACGCGGTGAACCGTCCATCCGAAAACAGCACGCTTTCTTCCCGGACCGCATTCTGGACCGGGACGTTCGTGCTCATCTTCCTTGTCATACACGTCAACACGTTTTTCGTCAGCTCCAGGTTCTTCCCGAGCGGGATTTCGATGTACGAACGGGTCTGCGAGGCATTTCAGAGCCCCCTGTACGTCTCCTTCTACCTGGTGGCGCTGGCGTTCCTGGCCTATCATCTGAAACACGGTGTCCAGTCGGCCTTCCAGACATTCGGCCTGAAACGCAAAAAATACGAGACACTGATCACCGCGACCGCACTCGTGTTCTGGCTCATGCTCCCGATCGCGTTCGCCGTGCTGCCCCTCTATTTTCTCCTGGCTCACTAACAGGGACACAGACCATGACATTGGATTCCAAGATACCGGCGGGTCCCATAGAGCAGAAATGGGACAACCACCGCTTCGCAATGAAGCTGGTAAACCCCGCGAACAAACGGAAGTATCACATCATCGTCGTCGGCACGGGCCTCGCCGGCGCCTCCGCCGCGGCATCGCTCGCCGAACTCGGGTATCGCGTCACGGCGCTCTCCTATCATGAATCCCCGCGCAGAGCGCACAGCATCTCCGCACAAGGGGGGATCAATGCTCCGAAGAACTACCCGAACGACGGCGACAGCGTGTACCGCCTGTTTTACGACACCGTGAAGGGAGGAGATTATCGCGCACGGGAGGCCAACGTCTACCGATTGTCTCAGGTGAGCAACGCAATCATCGATCAATGCGTTGCACAGGGGGTCCCCTTCGCGCGCGAGTACGGCGGGCTCCTTGACAACCGCTCGTTCGGCGGGGCGCAGGTTTCGCGGACGTTTTACGCGCGCGGGCAGACGGGTCAGCAGCTTCTGCTTGGAGCGTATTCCGCACTGATGCGCCAGGTGGGGCTGGGAACGGTGAAGTTCTACGAGAGGCGCGAAATGCTGGACCTCGTGGTCGCGGACGGGAAGGCGCGCGGGGTGATCGCGCGCAACATGGTCGACGGCCGGCTCGAATCCTACGACGGGGACGCCGTCATACTGGCGACAGGGGGCTACAGCAACGTGTTCTTCCTCTCGACGAACGCGAAGATGTGCAATGCCACCGCAACATGGCGCGCACACAAGCGCGGTGCGCTCTTCGGGAACCCCTGCTTCACGCAGATACATCCGACGTGCATCCCGGTCGCCAGCGAGCACCAGTCGAAGCTCACCCTCATGAGCGAAAGCCTCCGGAACGACGGGCGCATCTGGGTCCCGAAGGCGAAGGCCGACAAGCGCGCGCCGAACCAGATCCCGGAAGAAGAACGGGACTATTACCTTGAAAGGCTCTACCCGTCGTTCGGGAACCTGGTCCCGCGCGATGTCGCTTCCCGGCGTGCGAAAGAGATGTGCGACAAGGGGCACGGGGTCGGGACCACCGGGCTGGCGGTGTACCTCGATTTTTCGGATACAATCAAGCGGAACGGCAAGGCGTGGGTCGCCGAGAAGTACGGCAACCTGTTCGACATGTACAAACAGATCACGGGGGAGGACGGCTACGAGTCCCCGATGCGGATCTACCCTGCGGTCCACTACACGATGGGGGGCCTCTGGGTCGATTATAACCTGATGGGGACGATCCCCGGGCTGTTCGTCCTGGGCGAGGCAAATTTCTCAGACCACGGCGCCAACCGTCTCGGCGCGAGCGCGCTCATGCAGGGACTGGCGGACGGGTATTTCATCATCCCCTACACGATCGGCGACTACCTCGCCTCGAACAAGTTCCCGAAGCTCGATGCCGGAGCGCCGGCGTTCAAGGACGCAGAGACGTCGGTCGCGGACCTCACGAAGAAGCTCATCGCTGTGCGCGGGAAGACCCCGGTGGACGTGCTCCACAAGGAGCTCGGCAAGATCATGTGGGAATACTGCGGCATGGGAAGAAACTCGGCGGGACTCAAGAAGGCCCTGGCGCTGATCCCCGCGCTCCGCGAACGGTTCTGGAAGGACGTGACGATCACCGGCTCCGCGGACGCTTTCAACCAGGAGCTCGAGAAGGCGCACCGCCTGGCGGATTTTCTGGAACTCGCCGAGCTTATAGTCCGGGATGCCCTCCTGCGCGACGAATCGTGCGGCGGTCACTTCCGCGAGGAACATCAGACGGAGGAAGGCGAAGCGAAAAGAAACGACACGAAGTTTTCGTTCGTCGCCGCATGGGAATTCGCAGGAACGAACCGGCCGCCGAAGCTGCACAAGGAACCGCTGAAGTTTGACTACGTGAAACCGAGCCAACGCAGTTACAAATGAGGAGCCACGCGCAATGTCAGGAACCATGACCATCACGCTCAACGTCTGGCGTCAGAGGGACAGGAATTCCGAAGGACGTTTCGCCCTCTACACGCTCCCCAATGTGTCTCCCGACATGTCCTTCCTCGAGATGCTCGACCTGCTGAACCTGGACCTCGTGCGGAAGGGGGAGGAAGCGATCGCCTTCGATCACGACTGCCGGGAAGGAATCTGCGGTACGTGCTCCCTCTATATCAACGGCAGGGCGCACGGCCCCCTCAAAGGCGTGACCGCCTGCCAGCTTCATATGCGGACATTTCATGATGGCGATTCCATCACGATCGAGCCCTGGCGGGCGAAACCGTTCCCGGTCATCAGGGACCTCGTGGTTGACCGCTCGGCATTCGACAGGATCATGGCGGCGGGAGGGTTCGTTTCCGTCAGGACCGGAGGGGCACCGGACGCCAACACGATCCCGATCCCGAAACCCGTGGCAGAGGAGGCAATGGACGCGGCGGCCTGCATCGGTTGCGGTGCCTGCGTCGCCGCCTGCAAGAACGGGTCGGCCATGCTCTTCGTCGCCGCAAAAGTCTCGCAACTCGCACTCCTGCCGCAGGGACACGCGGAACGCGCCCGGCGCGTGGAATCCATGGTCGCCCAGATGGATGCGGAGGGGTTCGGCGCGTGTTCGAATACCTACGCCTGCGAGGCAGAGTGCCCCAAGCAGATCTCCGTCACGCACATCGCCCGGCTCAACTCCGAGTACCTGAGAGCGAATCTCACCTGACCGTGCTGAACCGTACCTGGCTCGTGTGCGGGCTTGCGATCGTCGCCGCCGCGGGAATACCGGTCCTTACCGCCGGCTACGGCGCGGACCCCGATGCCTGGCTTGTCGCCTCGGCGGCCGGAAAACTCTGGGCGAGCGGGCACTACGCCGTCTCACGGTTCCCCGGGTATCCGCTCCATGAAATCATCAGCGCCCCCCTCGTGGGTCTCGGAGGCTGTGCGCTCTCCAACGCGGGGACGCTTGTCGTCACACTTCTCCTTGCCGCACTCTGGTACCGCATATCAGGCAAGCTCGCAAAAAATCCCCTGACACTCTTCTTCTCCCTCGTCTGCGCACCGCTCGTCCTCACAAACGCCGCGACCACCATGGACTACCTCTGGTCGCTCGCATTGCTCCTGGCCGCTCTGGACGCCGCGCTGGAGCATAGGGAGATCCCGGCCGGCATATTCACGGGGCTTGCGGCGGGATTTCGTCCTTCGAACCTCACTATCGCACTCCCCCTTTTCACGCTCATCGCACTCCGCGGCGACAGGACTGCCGGCGTCCGCTACCTGATCGCGGCTGGAACCACGGCGGCGGCGGCATTCCTCCCCGTGCTGGTGACATACGGGGAACCCCTCCGGTGGTTCGCGCTGACGCGCGCCGAGATGGGGGACGTGCACCCGGCATTCACCGTCAGAGTGTTCGAATTTGGGTACCGTCTTGTCTACGCCGCGGGACCTCTTGCATTCGTCGCGCTGGCCGCAGTCGCCTTCAGGGGAAGGAATCGCCTGCGCGAAGCGGTACGGGAGAGGGACCCGTTAGTGGTCTCGTCCATCATGGCCATCGGGGTCATGACACTTCAGTTCTTCGCGCTTCCCCTCGAACGCGCATACCTTCTCCCCGCCCTCCCTTTCGTGCTCATCGTCGCCGACAGGCTCTCTTCCCCGCGCATGTCGCTTGCGGTATTCCTCTGCATCGTCAGCCTTAATTTCGTCAATCCTGACATCATCAGTCATGAATCATCAGGACGCGTGGTGACGCTGAACATCCATGAAGGAAGGCTACAGGAATCCTGGAGTGAACGGGTTGCGAGGACGGAGTTGCAGAACAAAATGCAACAGGAGACCGGGGACGGCGGCGGTCGCCGGTAATCCGGACGGGAAGGGAAGGGGGCGTCGCCTTGCGCTACAGGCAAATATGTTGTAAGTTTGTCACTACGCTATGCGATCGCACCGAGTAATCCTCCACCTGCTTGCATTTCCACTGCTTCTGGCCGGACCGGGTACAACGGTTGCCCAGAACTCCAAGGAAAACGCCGATTTCAAGCTCGCCATCAATCTCTACAACGACGGCCTGTACGACCTCGCTTCAGAACAACTCAGACAGTTCATCGGCGCCTACCCGACAGCCCCCCAGGGAATCGACGCACGTTTCTACCTTGGCCTCGCGCAGCTAAAACTCAGGAAGTTCGAAGACGCACGGCTCACGTTCCAGTCGTTCGCACTCACGTACCAGGACAACCCGAAAGCGCCGGAGGCATGGTGGAACGTCGGGGAGTCTTACGCAGCCATGGGAACACTCAGGGAGGCCGCGCTCGCCTTTGAGCGGGTCAAGGTGTTCCATCCCAAAAGCAAATCCGCCCCCGGTGCACTCCTGAAGGCGACGAAATACTTCCTCCTCGCCGGCGCGCGCGATGACGCGCGCAGGACGCTCCGCGTCATTTTGCAGGAATACCCGGCCAGCGATGCAGTGCTGGCGGCCCGAACGCAGCTAGGCCAGATCTACTTCGAGGAAGGGAACTACGACCAGGCGCAGAGCGAATTAAAACGCGTGATCGAAGGGGACCCCTCTCCCGACGCCCGGGCCGGGGCGCTCCTGGTACTGGGAAACATCTCCCAGGCGACGGGGAGAACCGACAACGCACAGTCGAACTACAGGGAAATAATCGCCAAATACCCGAAGAGTTCTGCGGTTCAGGGAGCGTATCTCAACCTGGGAAAGCTCGTCGCGGCAGGGGGGAAACACGCAGAAGCACTGGAATGGTTCAGGAAGGCGATCTCCGAGAAATCGGCTTCGGACACACTGATTGTCTACGACGCCCTGATCGCAAGCGGCGACGCCCAGATAGCACTGGGGGAAAACGGGGCGGCAGCCGCATCCTACGAGAAATTCCTCGCCGCGGCTCCGCAGGGGGAGAGGACCGCGGCGGTGCTCTGGAAGCTCGCCGTCGCCGCTGCTCGCGCGAAGGATTACCGACGCTCGAACGACGTATGCAACCGTCTCCTCAAATCCGGTGCTGCCGAGCCCTTGAAAAGGAGGGCGGTGTTGAAGCTCGCACTCAATGCAGAAGAGCAGAAGAACCTTCCCGCGGCGTTGCAGCACTTCGAGGCCTTCACCGACGCCAATCCGGAATATCCCGCAACGCCGGAGGTACTCCTCCGCGAAGCGCGACTGTGTGCCGGCGGACTGGCCGACGTAAGGAAGGGGGTGTCGATTTTCGAACAGATCGCCGCACGCTATCCCTCGTCTGCCGTTGCCGACGATGCTCTGGCCGGGGCCGGGCGCGGACATGAACAGCTCAAGGAATTCGACCGCGCGGTACAGACCTACAGGGAACTGATCGCCAGGTACCCTGCCTCCGAGTTCCGGAGCGAGGCGGATGAACGCCTCAAGATCATCGAGACGTTCGAACTCAAGGAGAAGGACGCGGGGCTGGAGAAGCTCGCCCTCCTCGTCGGCGACGTAGTCTCAGACAAGGACAAGGCGGAACTGGCCTACAGGCTCGGGGAGATCTACTTCAACGATCTCAAGAGCTACGCGGCCGCCGCCAAACAGTTCGGGAACGCCCTCGAGGCAGGGATCGTCGGCGACCGCGCCGGAGGGGCCCTGTTGAAGAAGGCAAAGAGTCTGGAGTACCTGTGCTGGCGGGACCCCCAGCAGGTTTCCGGTGCGATCGACGCGTACCATGCCTACCTCGCGTCGCCGGCAACAGGACCCGATTCCAACCAGGCCCTGCTGGCAGTCTTCCGGCTGAGCGCAACGACTCTCCCGGCCGCCAGGCGGGCGGCCGTGGAGCTTCTGACCCGGAACCCGACGTTCCCCATGAGGGATGTCGTCCGGTTGACAACGGGGAAACTCTATGAGCAGGCCGACAGCCTGGCCGAGGCAGGCACCGAATACGCGGAGGCCGGACGGACAGCCAGGGATCGCACAATCGCCGAAGAGGCGGCGTACAGGAGTCTCGGACTCCTCTTCCGGCTGGATGCCGCCGATTCGGCCCTTGCCGCGGGAACACGGTATCTCGCGGCATACCCTGCAAGCGCTCACGCAGCCGAGGTCCTCTCAAGGCTCGGAGACCTGGCGATGAAAAAGAAGAAACCCCTCCTGGCCGCAGGGTTCTACCAGACCCTCACGGGCGATTTTGCGTACACGACGCTCGCGTTCGAGGCGCAAGAAAAGCTCGGGGAAGCCCTCGCGGCAGCCGGGGAAACCGATGCGGCTCTCCGAACCTACGCCGAGATTTGCGAGCGCCAGACGGAAGACCCGATGGGGGACGGGGAGCCGTCGGTCTCCGTCCTCCTGGCTCTTGGAAAGCTCCAGAGGGAGGCAGGCAATGCCGCAGAAGCAAAGCGCTTCCTGACCGCGGTGCTGGCCAGGGACCAGGCCGGCCCGATAGCCGGAGAGGCGTATACGACGCTGGGACTGATCTACCGCGCGGAAGGGCTGCGGGAGGCAGCGACGTCATTCTTCCGCCGTGCAGAGACGGCCGCTCCGGGAGCGGGGGTCACACGCGACATCGCGGACCTGCTTTTCGAGACCGGGGATTACAGGGACGCCATCAAGGAATACATGCAGCTCTCCGGGACGGCACCGGGGGATACCGAAAAGCAGTACTTCGACTCCCGGATCATTCTCGCGATGATCCGGAATGGCGAAGGACCGGGCGCGGAGAAGGCCATCGCGGCGTTTGACAAGAAGTACGGGGATGCGCATGACGACATCGCGCTCTTCGAACTCGAGAAGGGGTTGCTTCAGTTCCGCAGGGAGGAATACGCCGGCGCGATGAAGGCGTTCCAGCATATCGTGGACAGATTCGAGGACTCCCCCTCCGGGCCGACGGCGATGTACTGGATCGGAAAGACGCTCGAGGCGACGGAGAAACCGGGCGAGGCAGTCGACTACCTCGAAAAGCTTCTTGCAGCCCATCCGCAGGCACCCGTCATCATGCACGTGCACCTCGCGCTGGGCAACCTGTATTACGCTGCGGAGAAATGGGACCAGGCGATCAAGCATTACCGGGTGATCGTCGACGATCCGCACCCGGACCAGGAACTCGTTCCATCCGCGATGAGCAACCTGATCGAAACGTACGAAGTGGCCGCCGCGTACGACGGAGCGCTGACGCTCACACGGAAGTACCTCGAACTCTACCCGAACGCTGAAGACGCGCTTGACAAGAAGATCAAGATCGGGATGCTCTATGATCACCTCGGTTACTACGACCAGGCGGCGCTGCACCTCCAGTCGCTGCTGGACGAGGCGGGGAGCGATCTCGAAGGCGAGATCCGTTACTACATCGCGGAAGCCAATTACCACAAGGGGGATTACCAGCAGGCGATACTCGACTTTTTGAAGGTCCCGTATCTCGTCACGAAGAAAGGGAAAATCGACTGGACGGCGAATTCGCTCTACATGTCCGGCCAGTCGTACGAGAAGATGGGACGTTACGATCAGGCGTTGACGATGTACCAGCAGATTGTGGACCGGGCGGGGATCGACGAGACGTTCAAGTCGGCCGCCCGCAAGGAAATCGACCGTGTCAGGACTGTCCTGAAGAAAAAGCCCGGCTGACAATGCTCGAACACGAGACCGATGCGATCCTCGCCACACTACGGACGCGCACGATAGGAGACAGGGAGGCGATCCTGCTCCGGGAGATCTTCGTCGCCGATATTCCGCGGGGGATCAAGACGTACATGCAGGCGGAGACCGTCCGCTGGCTCGAAGCCGAACTGTTCGCCTCCCCGAGATTTTCCCGGGTGGATACCCAGGCTCCCGGCGTCCGACGCCAAGGACGGGCGTTCATCGCTTCGATGTCCGCGCTCTACAGGTTTCCGCGGGAGGAATTCCTCTCCCTGCTCGACAACGCGATCCATTTCCTTGAGAACTACCTCTGCCGCCCACAGTGGACCATCGAGCATTTCGTTTTCGAATCGGGCGGGAGCATGAGCGCACAGGATGTCATGGCAAAGCTCGACTGCACGGTTGAGTACGCCTACTTCAGAACGCTGATCCAGAAGATCATGAAGCGGCGGGGAAACAGGGATATCAGCGCGGAGGAGTTCCGGACGATGCTGATCAGGATCGACGATCAGATCGTGAAACAGCACAACGCAAGGGAGCTTGCGCTCCTGGCCAAACCGATATTCGATTTCCTCCTGCTGCGCGATACCCCCCCCGACGTCAGTATTCCCCTTAAACCGATTCTTGTCTTTTTCGAAGACAAGAAGATGAACATCCTGAGGGATTACATAGAGAGCATCTGCAGCATACGGCAACGGACGGAGATCACACTCGACGAACTCACGACACTCGTTGAAGACCTCTACCTCGGGCAGGCCGATACCCCCCCTCCGCCCCCCCCGCCCGGCGCGAAAGAGGAACCTCTGCCCGCGGACGCCGTACCCACGGGACCGGCCGCCGGAGGAGAGATTCCGGAGCCAGGGGCACCATTGTCAGCAGAGGACCTCCAGGGGTACGAGCCCACAATCGAGTTACATGTGCCGTCGATATTTGATTTCGTCACCGAAGAGCCGGACGGGCGAGACGACCGGCCCCACGCGGACGAACCGCCTCCGCAGAGTATTCCCCCTCTTCCACGGGGGGAGGTTCCCCGACCCCCTGGAGCGGACGCGCCGCGGTCCCCCCAGCCCGAGAAGCCCCGGATCCCGGAATCATACGAGAGGCTCTTCGCCGGATCAGAGCCCCCGGCAGGGCTTACGGATCTCCACGAGATCATACAGGGGCACACCCGGAGCAGGTTCGTCAAACGATTGTTCAACAGAAATGAGGAGAGCTACGAGGACGTCATCTCATCGCTGAACAGGTCCGACACATGGAGGGACGCATCCCTCCTTCTCAAAGCACTGTACATGTCCAACGGGCTTGACCCGTTCGACCCCGACGTGGTGGAATTCACGGATGCTATTCATCGCCGCTACCTGGGGGCGGAGAGGGAAGGCTCATGAAGTTCATCGATATTGCCCGGATCCACATCGCGGCGGGAGACGGCGGGGTCGGGTGTGTCAGTTTCAGGCGGGAGAAATTCATCCCCAAGGGGGGACCGGATGGTGGAAACGGGGGACGGGGAGGGTCGGTGGTCATCCGGGCCAACCGCCATCTGGCGACGCTCCTCGATTTCCAGTACAAGAGAAATTACCAGGCACCGCGGGGAGAACACGGGCTCGGCTCGAACAAGACAGGCAGGAGCGGGGAAGATGTGACACTCGAGGTCCCGGCCGGGACGGTGATACGTGAAGCGGCGACGGGTACAATCCTCGCCGACCTCCTCGGCGACGGGGATGAAACTGTCGCCGCCGCAGGGGGCCGGGGGGGAAAAGGGAATGCCGCCTTTGCGACAGCGACAAACCAGGCCCCGCGTCAGTTCGAACAGGGGGAAGAGGGGGAGGAGCGTGATCTCGAACTCGAATTGAAGCTTCTTGCCGACGTCGGCCTGGTCGGCTTCCCGAATGCAGGGAAATCGACGCTCATCTCCGTGGTGTCCGCCGCCCGTCCCAAAATCGCCGATTATCCCTTCACGACACTCGTGCCGAACCTCGGGATCGTCCGCGTCGACGAAGGGCAGAGTTTTGTCGTCGCCGACATCCCCGGCATTCTTCAGGGGGCTCATCTGGGGAAGGGGCTCGGCATCCAGTTCCTCCGGCACATCGAACGCTCGAAGGTGCTGGCGTTTCTCATCGACTGCACGCGCGAGGACCCCGGCGAGGACTACCGGACACTCCTCAATGAGCTCAAGCTCTTCAAGAAAGAACTTCTGAAGAAGCCACGGATTGCCGTCTTTACGAAGACGGATCTCCTCGATGCAGGCGGGCTGAAGGCACTGTCGAAACTCCGGTTCGGGACGACTCCCGTTCTGCGCATCTCGGCGGTCACAGGCGCGGGCATCAGTGCGCTGGTGCGTGCGATGTGGGACAAAGTCCGGCCTGTTGCGGCGAGAAGGAAACGCGGCACGTGACGCACTCACCACTCACTCCCCGCCGGACACTCGTCGTCGTCGCCGGGCTTACGGCAGCGCTTCTGCTGGCAGCGCTGATCGCACTTTCGCTCGGCAGCGTGCCGGTGTCGATAGGGAGCGTCGCGGGCTCGTTCACGGGAAGCAGCTCCGTCTCCGCCGCCGAAAGGACGATCATACTGGAGATCCGCCTCCCCCGCCTTCTCCTCGCGATTATCGTGGGAGCGGGGCTCTCTGTTGCGGGACTGGTATTCCAGGCGCTCCTGCGGAATCCGCTTGCGGAGCCCTACATCCTGGGAATCTCAAGCGGAGGAACTGCCGGGGCGGTCCTTGCGATGACGCTCACGGCAGGCTCGGAGATATTCATTGTGCCCCTGGCATCTTTCGCGGGCTCCGCCGCCGTCATGGGGCTTGTCTATTCCGTCGCACACCGGCGGGGGAAACTTGATACGTATACGCTGCTTCTGGCCGGGGTCATGGTCGGTGCATTCTTCAACGCCCTTGTCCTGCTGGTTATCGCAGTCATCAACCAGGAGCTCCGGAGCGCATTCCTGTGGCTCATGGGGAACCTGAGCGGCGCCAGTCCCGCAACTATCGCGGTGGTCACCCCCCCGGTCATCATTGCATCGCTCGCACTTTTCACACAGGCCAAGGGTTTCAATCTGATCGCCACCGGTGAAGAAGCTGCGATGCAACTGGGGATCAACGTCGGCACGCTTAAGAAGGTTGCATACCTGCTGGCCTCCTTCATCACGGGAATGGTTGTGTCTGTGAGCGGGGTTGTCGGGTTCGTCGGGCTGATCATTCCCCACATCTGCCGCATGATCTTCGGGCCGGACCACAGGCTCCTCTTTCCCGCCTCGTTCCTGACAGGAGCCATTTTCATGGTCATGGCGGACCTCATAGCAAGAATTGCCCTTGCCCCCACCGAAATACCGGTTGGCGCTGTCACGGCCGCAATTGGAGCCCCCCTGTTCGTCTACCTGCTCAAAAAAGTGTAATTCGCACACTACTTCCCCGCCACGGGTGACATCCGTCACACATTGTTGTACAAGTTCTCGCTTCCTATTACTATAAGATGTAACCCTCTGTCGATTCACCCAACTGTTTGCGGATTTTTCGCAAACCATCGGAGAGCAACCACGCCTTTTTGCGAATGGCGTGGCGCCGGAACGGAGTGATATGAAAAGAACGATGGGGTTTGCAGCCGGGGACGCAGCACCGGCCAAGGCACGGGCGACCCCTCACTCAGCAATCGAGCTCATCTCTTCACTCATCGGCAGCGACCGCCTGCTCGACCTCATACTCAAGCACACCGGCGACCTGATCGTCGTACTGGACAGGAATGGGAAGAGGATCTACAACAGTCCATCGTACCGCGAGGTCCTGGGTGACCCGGAATCGCTCCAGGGAACCGACGCATTTGCCCAAATCCATCCCGAAGACAGGAACCAGATCCAGAAACTGTTCCAACAGACAGTCCGGACCGGAAAGGGGAAGCGGGCAGAATTCCGCTTCCTCCTCACGGATGGAACCGTCAGGCACATCGAATCCCGTGGTCACATCATCCGGGACGTCAGACGGGAAATCCGCTATGTGGTCGTCATCTCCAGGGACATCACCTCGCATCAACACACCCGGAGGAAGCTCGCCGAGACCGAGGCCACGTTGCGCGGACTGGTCGAGAATTCATTCGTCGGGGTCTACGTACTTCAGGACGGCAGTTTCAAGTACGTGAACCCGCGTGTATGCGAGATCATGGGGTACGATGCACGGGAGCTCACCGGCGGGATGATGGTAACGGACACCGTCGTGCCGGAGGAACGGGTGCGTGTGCAAGAATACATGCTGAGCCTCAGGGTTGAAGAGACACCCCCTCTCAACTTTACCGCCCTGCGGAAAGACGGGGCACGGATCGATCTGGAGTTCGCGGGGACGCGCACGTTGCACAACGGGCATCCTGCGATCGTCGGAACGCTTGCCGACATCACCGAGAGGAAACGGACGGAGGCCGCCCTCCGTGAAAGCGAGGAACGGTACCGGGCGATCATCGCGGGGATGGGGGACGGGGTAATGCTCCACGACGCCCGGGGGGCGCCGAGCAGCTGGAATCCGAGCGCGATGCGCATACTCGGAATGTCGGCGGAAGACCTCGAGGGATGGCCCTACCAGAAAAAGAAGGTGGACCCCATCCATGAAGATGGAAGCGCATTCCTTCCCGGTGAATATCCCGCCGCGGTCTCCCTGCATACGGGGACGCCGTGCACAGACACAATCCTCGGGTTCAGGACCCACTCGGGGGACCGCAGGTGGATTTCGATAAACACAGAGCCCCTTATCCGGGAGGGAGACGAACTCCCGTACGCAGTGGTGACGAGCTTCACGGACATCACCCGCCGCAAGGAGGCCGAGAATGCGCTGTACAGGAGCGAACAGCGATTCCGTTCTCTCGTCGAGGCGATCCCGGATTGGATCTGGGAGACCGATGCGGCGGGTCGCTACACCTATGCAAGCCCGAAGGTGAAAGACCTCCTCGGGTTTGAACCGACCGAGGTCCTTGGAAAGCGTCCCCGCGATTTCATGCAGTCCCCTGACGCCAAAGAATTCGGACTCCAGATCATGAGCTTCGCAGCCCGGAGGGAGCCATTTTCCGGGCTTCAGAACCGGCACCTCTCGAAGGACGGCCGCACGGTCGTTCTCGAGACGAGCGGGGTCCCGGTGTTCGACGACAAGGGGCAGTTCCGGGGATACAGGGGAATCGACAGGGATGTGACCTCCCGAAAGCACGGAGAAGAGGAACGCGCACGGCTCAAGATGGCTGTGGACCAGGCTGCCGAATCCATATTGATCACCGAACCGGACGGGCGGATCGTCTATGTCAACCCTGCATTCGTGAAGATCACCGGCTACGGGAGGAGCGAGGTGCTCGGCAAAACCCCGCGCATCCTCAAAAGCGGAAAGCACGACGCGGCCTATTTCACGGCCCTGTGGGGGACGATCGCGCGCGGGGAAGTCTGGTCCGGCCAGATAACGAACCGGAGGAAGGACGGCTCTCTCTACGAAGAGATGGTGGTGATCTCTCCGGTTCGCGACTCCCCGGGGTCGATCGTCAACTATGTTGCCTTGCAGCGGGACATGACGCACGAACTGGAGATAGAACGGCACCTCCGTCAGTCCCAGAAAATGGAGAGCCTCGGGCAGCTTGCTGGAGGCATCGCGCACGACTTCAACAATGTCCTCGGGGTGATTCAGGGAGGGCTCGCCCTCCTGAAATCGCATGTGACGGACGAGTCACACATGCGCTATATCGAGATAAGCGAATCGGCCGTCAACCGCGGAGCCGACGTTGCAAAGCGGCTCCTGATGTTCTCGCGGGACGGGCAGATCCAGCTTCGCCCCCTGGCTTTCGCAGACGTGGCCGGCGAGCTTATCAAGGTCCTCGAGCACAGCATCGAAAAAACGGTGGAGCTCGTGACGGACATCCCGCCGGATCTTCCCATCATACAGGGGGATGCCGGCGAGCTGTACCAGATGCTCCTCAACCTCTGCATCAACGCGCGTGATGCAATACTCCAGCCGGGGGGACAGCGGACGGCCGGGCGCATCACTATTGCGGCAACGACGCTCTCGGGGGCTGCCGTACGGAAGAATTTCAAGGATGCGATCGCGCCGGCATATCTCCGCGTTTCCGTCTCCGACACGGGCTGCGGGATGACCGACGCAGTGAAAGGCAGGATCTTCGAACCCTTCTTCACCACCAAGCCGCCAGGCAAGGGGACCGGCCTGGGCCTCGCGGTCGTCTACGGCATCGTGAAGAACCACCACGGCATCATCGACCTCGAATCCATCCCCGGGGAGGGGACAACGTTCCATGTGTACCTCGTTGCGTATCCCGAGGAGAGGCTCGTTGCTCCGGAAAAGAGGAATGAAGCGATCGTCGGTGGGACTGAAACCATCCTTGTCGTGGAAGACGAAGAGGCGCTACGGAACCTCCTCACGGAACTCCTCGAGTCCTACGGTTACACCGTCCTAAAGGCGGATGACGGCGTCTCGGGACTCGAGCAGTTCAAGCGCCACAGGGAAGACATCGAGGCCGTCATCACCGATATGGGACTCCCCCGGATGTCGGGTCAGGACCTCTTCACCAGGATCCGCGAGTTGGACCCTTCCTCCCGCATCGTGCTCGCCAGCGGGTACCTCGACCCCGGACTCAGGTCGCACCTCATGGCACTGGGTGCGAAGGCCTTCCTTCAGAAACCTTACCAGCCCACCGATATCCTCCGGGTCATCAGGGGTGTCATCGACGCCGGTGCTCAAACAGAAAGAGGGGTACCGTGATGAAACAGGAAGAACGGACATCGGAAACCGAGCGCCTCCTCCACCTCATCCTCGCCAACATCGACGACATGATCGCAGTGCTGGATTTGAATGGGTTCCGGCTCTACAACAGCCCGTCATACGAGGCGATACTCGGTGCCCGGGAGAGGCTGCGCGGGACCGATTCATTCGAAGAGGTCCATCCCAGCGACCGTGAATTGGTCAGAAGTACATTCCGGGAGACGATTGAGACCGGGGTTGGCCGCCGGATCGTGTACAGGCTCCGGGGGAAGGACGGGAACATCCGGTACATCGAATCTCAGGGGAATGTCGTTCGCGATGTGGAGGGAAAGCCTGAAAAGGTCATCGTCGTGGGCAGGGACATCACGGACCGTGTGCGGACCGAGGAGGAACGTACACGGCTCTTTTCCGCCGTGGAACAGGCGCATGAGGCGATCCTCATAACGGACGCTGCGGGGGCGATACAGTATACGAACCCCGCCTTCGAACGGGTAACGGGTTACACGCGCGAGGAAGTCGTCGGTCAGAATCCGCGGATCCTGAAGAGCGGCAGCCAGACGGTTGAATTCTACCGGGAGATGTGGGCCACCCTTCTGAGGGGGGAAGTCTGGTCAGGCCACATCATGAACAAGCGGAAGGACGGAACGAAGTATCATGAAGAGATGGTCATTTCCCCAGTGAGGGACACGCACGGGACAGTGGTAAACTATTCCGCCGTGAAACGGGACACGACCCTCGAGACCCAGATGGAAGAGCGGCTCCGGCAGGCACAGAAAATGGAGAGCCTTCGCGAGCTCGCCGGGGGGATCGCCCACGAACTCAACAATATCCTTAACGTCATCCTGGGCGCGTTCACGCTCCTCCGTTCGAACCTCAAGACGGATCCCGTCGCAGACAAATACCTGAAGATGGGGGAACACGCCGTCCGCAGGGGGGTGGATGTTGGAAAACGTCTTTCGATGTTCGCGCAGGTCGACAGCACACAGCACATCCCGATCGCCCTCGCAGGCCTGATCAATGACGTCGGGGCTTCGCTTCAGAACAGCATCGAAAAGACGATCCGGGTGGAGACCCTGCCCGGAACGGATCTGCCGCTCGTCCAGGCGAGCCAGCCCCAGCTCTACCAGAGCCTGCTGACGCTTGGCCTGAACGCTCGCGATGCCATCGTCGGGGCCCGCACGACGGACGGGTTGGTCACCTTTCGAGCAGTCACCGTGGACGGGCGCTCCGTGCACGAGCTGTTCCACGGCGCGACAGCGAGGAACTATGTCCGTGTGACAGTTACCGACAACGGATCGGGGATGGCCGAAGAGAAACGTCAGAGAATATTCGAACCGTTCGTCAAGGGCGAACAGCCCGAAGCCGACCGGGGCCTGGGGCTGGCGACCGTCTACAGCGTCGTCAAAGGGCACCACGGATTCATCGATGTCTCGAGCGAAAAAGGGGAGGGGACGACGTTTTCGATATACCTGCCGGCAATTCACGTTGAAGCAGAGGCATCCGGGGCGCCCGCCGAGGGAATCGTCCCCGGCGGCATAGAAACGATCCTGGTGGTCGAAGACGAAGAGGTCCTCCGCCTCCTCCTCGAGGAAGTCCTTCGCGCGAAGGGATATGCGGTCCTGTCCGCTGCGGACGGCGTCGAGGGATTTGAAGTCTACGCACAACACGCCGACGACATACAGGCGGTGATTGCAGACATGGGGCTGCCCAAGCAATCGGGGTTTGAGATGTTCCTCAAGATCAGGGATCTCAACCCCGGTGCAAAGGTGATACTCGCCAGCGGATACCTCAGCCCCGAACTCAAGTCGAAGCTCTTTGTTGCCGGAGCAAAAGAATTCATTCCTAAGCCCTTCCAGACGAGCGACGTCCTCCGCAAGCTTCGCGAAGTGCTCGACCTGCCCGCCTGAAGGTACCTTTTCTCCCGGAGCCCGGAACCGCGGGTCGAACCTCCGGGTCGACGGGAGAAACCTTGCCTTCGATACACAATTTCGTTAGATTGGAGCACCGGATCCAGAATCCGGTGTCCCCCGCACCGTGTTCCCGGGGGGGACCTGTGGTGAGGATTCATTGTCTGTGCTTTGAGTTTCTTTATGCACGCAATCACCGTTGACAACATCTCGTTCGGTTACGATCCGGCCTCCCCGGTCGTGCGGGATGTTTCATTCACGGTGCGCTCCGGCGAGTTCCTCAGCTTCGTGGGTCCCAACGGATCCGGCAAAACCACTCTCCTCCGACTCCTCGACAGGATCTATATCCCCCGCTCCGGGTCGATCCTGCTCGGCGACAAGCCACTCGCGAAATTTTCACGCGCCGCCATCGCACGACGCATCGCGTTCGTGCCGCAGGACAACAGCATCCAGTTCCCGTTCACCGTCGCGGAAATCGTGCTGATGGGGCGCGCCCCGCACAGCGGCGGCATGGCGTTCGAGAATGCACACGACAGGGATGTTGCTCACGAGGTGATGAGGCTGACCGACGTCGCGGGGTTCGCTGATCAACCCGTTACAAACCTATCCGGAGGCGAGCGTCAGCGCGTGTTCATCGCCCGCGCCCTGGCACAGCAGCCCGAGATCATACTCCTGGACGAGCCGAATGCCCACCTCGATATCGCCCACCAGGTGGACATTTTCCGGATCATAAAACGTCTGAACACCAAATCCGGGTTGACCGTCCTCTCGGTCTCGCACGACCTGAACCTGGCTGCAGCGTACAGCGACCGGATCGCAATGATAGTAGGCGGCGCACTCGCTGCGCTCGGCACCCCGGCCGAAGTCCTCACCGGTGAGCGGGTCCACGAAGTCTTCAGAACCCCGGTCATCGTCGACACACATCCGGTGCACGGGACACCACGGGTGTCGCTGCTCGGTTAGCGGGGAGCGGCATGAGTTAAGGCCAGGAAAGGAAGCATCGCGCGTGAGAAGACGAATTATCAGAGAGAAGGTCGTGCAGGCGCTGTACGCTTTCGAGATCGGCGGCGATCCGGTGGAACATGTCGTTGAGACAATCCTGATCGGGCTCAAGAACAACCCTGCTGCGTACGAATTTGCGCGGAAGCTTGTCGTCCAGACGATCACGCATATACCCGACATCGACACTGTCATCAGGGAAAAGGTCACCAACTGGGATTTCAAACGGATTGCCGTACTGGACCGTCTGATACTCAGGATGGGGATTTGCGAACTCCTGTATTTCAAGGAGATCCCTCCCAAAGTCTCCATGAACGAAGCGATCGAGCTTGCCAAGCTCTTCAGCACGCAACGGAGCGGACAATTCGTCAACGGAGTCCTCGATGCCGTCCTGAACGACATGAAGGCGGCGGGAGGTCTCGCGAAGGTGGGTCGCGGGCTGTACGAGGGTGACGGCACAAACCGGGTCAACAAGGCAAAGGGGAAACGGACGAACTGATCTCCGCATGCCAGACCTCCCTCCCCCCCTCCCGACCCCCGGGCTAACCGACCTGCCCCACACTCCGATGGACCGCCGCCCGGCGGGCGTCTCCCGATGGCGGATCTTCTCCTGGACTCTCTTCGATTTTGGACAGACCGCATTTTCCGTTATTGTCATCACTGTCGTTTATTCCCGCTATTTCACCCATCGCGTCGCGGGAGGGCAGCGGTGGCTCTGGGGAGCGGCAGTCTCCCTCTCGATGATCTGCGCGGCTGCACTCTCTCCGCCGCTGGGTGCCGTCGCCGACTACTCCCAGAACAGGAAAGGCTTCCTGCTCTTGTTCGCGCTCACCTGCATCTGCGCAACGTCCCTCCTGTTCTTCGTCCGGGAGGGGATGGTCGTTGCCGGATTTGCGCTCTTTGTCATTGCAAACATTGGTTTCGAGGGGGGGATGGTGTTCTACGATGCGTTCCTCCCGGGAATTACGGCAAAAACCTCGTACGGTCGCGTCTCCGGGTACGGGTTCGCGATGGGATATCTGGGGGCGCTTGCAGTTCTACTCATCGTACGACTCATGCTCCCGGACTCCGGGGATCCCTCCTATCTGTTTTATGTCAGGCTCTCTTTTGTCGTCGCCGCGGCATTTTTTCTCTTCTTTTCGCTTCCGCTGTTTTTGTTCGTTCGGGAACCACCCGTTTCGGCGGAACGTCCTCCTTCCCTTGTCCGGGCGGGACTGACGCGCGCAGGCCGAACGTTCCGGGCTCTCTTCATCGACAGGGAATTCCCTTCGATTGCCCGTTTCCTCATTGCTTTCTTCATCTATAACGACGGGATACTGACCGTCATCGCCTTCGCGGCGATCTTCGCAGAACAGTCGCTCAATATGAGCGACGAAGCAATCATCGCCTTCTTTGCGATCGTGCAGACAAGTGCCGTTGCCGGATCACTGGTATTCGGCATCGTGACGGACCGGATCGGGCCGAAAAAGACGATCAGCATCACCCTCGTGCTCTGGATCATGATCGCCATTGCCGCGTATTTTGTGGACAGCGTGATGTTCTTCTACGTCGTTGCGTTCGCCGCGGGGATAGCGATCGGATCGTCCCAGTCGGCCAGTCGGAGCTTCATGGCGCTTCTCACTCCCAGGGAACGCGAAGCCGAATTTTTCGGTTTTTACGACGGCCTCTGCGGAAAAGCATCCGCGGTATTCGGCCCGATCGTTTACGGGGTGGTTGCCGACCTGACAAACCAGCGGATCGCGGCACTTGTCATTTCGCTCTTCTTCATCACGGGATTTGCGATCCTTCAGGGAGTGCAGGAACCCGTGCGGGCGCCGTCGCGGGCGTAGCCACCGGTTTACTTTTCACGGCAGGGTTCGTACATTAAGATGATCAACATCAGTACGCGCCGAATGATCGTTCTTCCCGGAGACACGGCCTTACACTGGACCGCATGAAAGCGTATTTCATATCCGACGTTCATCTTGGCCTGGGATCGCGGGAAGAGGAGCGGGCCAAGGAAAACCGCCTCCTGCAGTTCCTGCACGGCGTGTTGCCTGACACCGAGATCCTGTTCATCGTAGGGGACCTCTTCGATTTCTGGTTCGACTACCGGACGGTGATCCCGCGCGGGTTTCACAGGACCCTCGCCGCACTCCAGGAATTCACCGATGCCGGAAAAAAGATCCACTATCTTGTCGGGAACCACGATTGCTGGATGGGTGATTTTTTCGAAACCGAAATCGGTGTGACCCTGCACAGGGAGCCGTTCGAAGTGATCGTTCAGGCGAAACGGGTCCATGTGCACCACGGTGACGGACTCGCGGAGAACGATTTCGGATACAGGCTTATCAAGCCGGTCCTGCGCAACCCTTTCGCCGTCCGGCTGTACCGCTGGCTCCACCCTGACATCGGGGTCCGGATTGCGCACAGGACATCCCGTTCAAGCCGGGCATACACGACGACCAAGCACTACGGCGAAGAAAAAGGGATGCTCCTCTATGCAGAGCGGATCATCCGGGGCGGGGCCGATGTGGTCGTGATGGGGCACCACCACAAGCCGGCCGCCAAACAGCTCGGCACGGGGGTCTATGTGAACCTCGGGGACTGGATCACGTACAACACGTACGGGGAAATGTCGGATGGATCGATGGTGCTGAAGACCTGGAAAGGAACGTAGGAGGACTGGCATGCCAGAGGAAACCAACGACAATCAGAATAATAAGCCCGGAGGGCCGCCGAAAGAGCCAAAATACGCGGCGTCGGACATGGAGCGTTACTTTAACGATCCCGAATACCGCAGAAAGAACAGCCGGCGAAATTTCTGGCAACGGTTCTCCCGGAGAACAAAAATCGTCGCCGGCGCAGGGCTGGCCCTCCTGGTTTTGGCAATCGTGTACTGGAGCTTCCTGGTATCGGGGCTCCCTTCACTCGAGCGGGTCGAAAACCCGAAGCCCGAACTGGCATCAAAGGTCTATTCGACCGACGGGGAAGTACTCGACCAGTTTTTTATCAAGAACAGGTCTCACCTGGCCCTTTCCGATATCCCCAAGACCGTTATCGATGCGCTCATCGCAACGGAGGACAAGGACTTCTACAGCCACTGGGGCGTCGATCTCGTCCGTTTCGGGAAAGCGATGGTGAAGAACCTGTTCGCCCTCCGCCTGAAAGAGGGGGCGAGCACCATCACGCAGCAACTTGCGAGAAACCTCTACCTCGGACACAGCGACAGGAACGTGTTCGACGGGGTCACCCGGAAGATCCGCGAGTTCATGACGTCCGTGCAGCTGGAACAGACATTTACGAAGGATGAGATTCTCGAGTTCTACCTCAACGTGGTCTATTTCGGCCGTGGCTCGTATGGTGTCGCCTCTGCATCGCAGGTGTATTTCGGGAAGTCGCCCGCCGACCTCACGCTGGGAGAAACCGCCACGCTGATCGCGGTCCTGAAAGGCCCGGGGTACTATGACCCGTCCGGCAAGCATCCCGAGAGAGTGCTCAACCGGCGCAATACGGTGATCTCACAGATGCTCAAATACAAGTATATCACCGATCAGGAGGCCGAGCAGGCAAGGGCCGAAGTGATCCAGGTCAAGGTGGCGGACGAATTCGCGGTGGCGGGAATCGCGCCGCATTTCGTTGAATCGATCCGCCAGCAGCTCATGCAGAAAGCGGAGAAATACGGCTTCGACATTTACCGCGACGGCATTCAGGTGTACACCTCGCTTGACAGCCGTATGCAACGACACGCCAACCGGGCGGTGGAAGAGCATCTCGCCATCTACCAGAAAGAGTTCGACAAGGAGTGGAACTGGGCGACGTCCACCGAGGTGCTGGTACGCGTGATCGACCAGGCGATCAAGACTTCGCCGCAGTACCGGAGATCGATGACCGCTGCCGGCCGGGACAGCATCTACGCGGCCCTTACGGGCAACAGGGCGTGGGCGGATTCAATGAAGCACATCGCGCAATCGATCGAGACGGGATTCGTGGCGCTCGACGCAAGGACCGGCGCAATCCTGGCGATGGTCGGGGGAGCGAATTTCAAAAACTTCAAATACGGTCTCAACCACGTGACACAGATCCGCCGCCAGGTCGGCTCTGCGTTCAAACCGTTTGTCTACACGGTCGCGATGGACAACGGGTATGCACCGAGTTACGAACTTCTGAATCAGCCTGTCACGGTGATGATGGCCAACGGAAAGAGGTGGACTCCGGCAAACTCCGACGGGCAATTCGGCGGAAAGAGCACGATACGGGAGGCGATCAAGCATTCGATCAATCTCGTCGCCGTGCGCGCGATCATGCAGATAGCGCCGATCAACCAAGTGATCGCATACGCCAAGCGCATGGGGGTCACGTCCCCCCTCCCCCCCTATGAGTCGCTCGCACTCGGGGCGGGAGAAGTGTCACCGCTCGAGATGGCCGGTGCGTTCAGTGTCTTCGCCAACCATGGAGTCTATGTCTCCCCGTACGCCATCGTGAGGATCGAAGACAAGGACGGGAATGTCATTGAGGAGAACACCCCCATGCGGCGCGAGGTCTTCAGTGACCAGACGGCATTTATCATGACGTCCATGCTCGAAGGAGTTGTCAACGGGGGAACGGGGAGCCATGTCCGGGACTTCTTCCAGCTCCCCGCTGCCGGGAAGACCGGGACAACAACGGAGTTTGCGGACGCATGGTTCGTGGGTTACACGCCACAGATAGCTGCGGCGGTGTGGGTGGGGTTCGACAACAAGAGCGTCCACTTCAAGACCTGGGACGGGCAGGGAGGCAGGGCGGCAGCGCCGATCTGGGGACGTTTCATGAAATACGTCTATGACGACCCGACGATCGCGATGCCGCTGGAGTACTTCGAGAAACCGGCGAAGGTCTACGCGGACAGCATCTGCACCGAGACGAAAAAACTTGCCACCCCTTTCTGCCCGGTCAAGATGATAGAGTATTTCACCGATCAGACACGTCCCCCGGCGTGCGACAAGCACACAACCTCGAGATGGAAGGAAGGGGAACAGGGAGGCGGGACAATCAGCTTCTGAGGGGAGGGAAGCGGAACGGGTTACCGACCGAAGGGTGACGGACCCCTGCGGTTGGTAACCCGTTTTGCTGCAACATCCCACCGATCCTCACACCGCATCAAAGCCAGCCTGACGCGCGATGTCCGTCAATCGACGGACAATTCCCGATCGAATATGTCCGACGTATCGCCCGATTCCGGGATAACGCCTTTCTCATCATCCTTCTTCCTGCCAAGTATGATAAGAGGTATGGCTGCAAGGGCGACAAGCGCCGCCACTTTCCAGAAATTTTTCATTGTACAAACCCCCTGAAAGAGTAGTGCCCACAACTGTTCTCGTATTAACAATAAGAAATTGCGAATTGGAAAAACGTGATATGACGCACAAATCCGACTTGATTTAGAGGCAGATCAGGAGTACATTGACATCACCAAGAGAGGCCCCGAGTGACGCAACAGACGACTGAAGACAGATACTTCGAGGCGTACAAGACGAAGGTGTATGAGAAGTTGACCGAGCCGGACAGGAACGTCCTGCCATCCGCCTGGTGGGAAACCGTCATCAAGCATTACTACAAAAATGGTTACTCGGAGGAACGGGCCGTCAGGGCAATTCAGGAAACCATGAAGAAGTAGCCTCCCCCCCATCACCCGATCCTGCTACCCCTCCAGCCCCAGCACCGTAGTATCCCCTCCAAAGTGGTCCACCATGTGCCGTTCCGGACGAGAGCATGGTTCTGCCTTGTAGACGTCCGTCAGCCTCTTTGATGGACGCGATGTGTTGAGGCTGAGGTAGTACACCACCAGCTCTTCCCCTTCAATCTGCTTCTGCCTATAGAGTGCGATGCCGTCCCGGCTCTCCGATGTCTGCAATGTGTCCAAAAAGTCCTGGGCCAGATCACCAATGAGTGTACTGGCTTCATCACGCGTGAACCTGATCTTGAACCACGACATTACACACTCGGTTTCATGAAACACGCAGACTTTCAGGAGCACCATGCCGGAGTATCAACCCGCGCTGACCTGATGGCGGTGCGACGGAAGAGTATACTGACAAACGGGGTAAGAGGGTGTGATTTGAAGCAATCCGGTGAGCGAGAAAAGACTACAGTTCCTGCCTCACTTCCCTTCGGGCATCGACGGTTCTCAGGACGACGTGCTGATCGCCATCCGCCTGAACCATCCCCCAGTAGATCGCGAACTGCTCAATGAGGTAGTCGGCGGGGTAGCGCTGGGATACCCCGAGAAAGATCTCCTCAACGCCCAGTTGGGCAGCGGTCTGGGCAACGGCAAACAGCGCATTGTTGGTGGGCACCACGATCGGGAGGACGGGTTTCCCTTCTTTCTCCGCCAACTTGATCACCTCCGTCAACAGCTGGTCCTGGTCGGTAGTGATTGAACCATCCACTGTCGCGTTCTCCTTGTCGGCCAGTATCTTCGCGTGCATGACGATGATATCCGTGGTCTCCGAATCGCTCTCCTGGAGACATTTCTGCAACTGATAGAGCCGGTTGGGGGCGCTTGCCGCGACCAGCTTCCTTCTTTCGTGCTTGCACCCGATCGCCTCCACCGTAAGCTGGTCTTCGCCGTGAACGTTGAATCTTTCCAGACCCGGTTCTCTGGAGGCCACGAGTTTCTTGTTGGCTCGTTCCGAGACGCCGAATGCCACATACAAGGAGACGGTGAACCCGATCCCCCAGACAGTCGCGTACGGTTTCGTAAATAGATTGACGATACCGAGGAGCAGCAGCACGGTGAAGACCGAGCCCAGGCCGACCGGAATCTCCACCGACCCGATCTTTATATTTATGGGAACGCGCCATTCCCGGTGTGCTGTCTTCTTATAGCGGAGCACTATCATCGAGTACGCTTTCATGACAAAGCTCCAGACCACGCCGAAAGCATAAGCCTCGCCGAGTGCAAAAACATCTCCCCGCGTCACGATGATGATGAAAAGTTGGAGGATTGCCAGCGTGTGGATAATACGGTAGGAAGTGCCATATTTGTCGTGCGGCCTCCGAAACCACACGTGAAGGACCCCATCCTCAGCCACTCTGTTCAGGACACTGTTTGCTCCGATGAGTGCGGTGTTGACAGCGCCAGCCAGTATGAGAAAGCCGACGACCACGACGAATGCCTGCAATCCGAGGAGAACGGGACGGCTGCCGAGAAGGTGCATGGCAAGGCCGCTGAGCACGTTGTCATTGTACAGACCAAGCAGCTCCCCCGGAGGAACTATCATCGAGGCAAAAAGCGAATTGACACCGGTAAACATAAGCGCGAACACGAAAATGATCATCCCGGTTTTCAGGAGGTTCTTCAATTTCGGCGCTTCTATTTCCCGGTATACCTGCGCAAGAGTTTCCTCACCGCTGACGGCCAGTATCGAATGGCCCAATCCCACCAGAACGCCCACGACACCGATCGTCCTCAGCCAATCGACTCCCTTCAGGATACCCAGGGCGTCGCTGGAGAGGGTCACAGAGAAGGGGGGGAAAGAAGCCCCCCGGGCAACAATCGTTATGACCGACCAAACAAAGAGGACAACCGCCAGAACGGTCGTGATCTGGAATATTCTGAGCGATTTCCCGCTCGATTCTTCTATCCCGATAAGGTTCTTCCGCCAGAAGTAGAGGACGATGACAATCGCGATCAGCATCGCGGTCGTATCCGGCGGAATTTTGAACGCGTACCCGACGGATGCCAGGATGGAGTTGACGAGGCCAGCGATGTACTGACCTGCTGACACCGCACTGATGGGGGCCGTGATAAGATAGTCGAACAGCAGGGCTGACACGGAGAATTTGGCGGCCGTTTCACCGAGCGCCTCATGGACTACCTTGTAGACGCCCCCCCGCACAAACATGCTCGAAGATTCGATATAGACGGCGCGGATCCCGTAGGCGAAGATCATGACAAAGAGGATAAACCAAGGAGCAGAAGCCCCGACCGCCTTCTCCGCGATGCCGAGAGCATAGTATGCACTCGACGCCAGATCCGACAGCACAATTGCCGCAGCCCTCCAGTAGGAGATGAACGAGAGCATCACGGTGGTGATGACGACCACTCTCACCTTCTTCAGCACCGCAGTGCCGGTCTCCGACCTGATATCCATTGTATATTTTTTCATCGGGGGCTGTTGCTAGAGTTTCGCGAAAAGGCGGTAGAGCGCCCGGTGCCACGCATGGAACCCCTCGACGGGAGGTGCATACATAAGTATGCACTTCCCCGCAACGAGATTGAGTTTGAGGTCCTTCGCCAGAGCGATCGCTTCCGGAGACTCGGCCCCCTGTTGCAGCCAGACATTCCTCAATCCGATTGCCGCTGCCTCCATGAGGACTCCTGCAACATCCCCGGGTGAGATGCAGATCACCACTCCCTCCACCCTCCCGCGCAACGCGGTCAGGTCCGGATAACACCTGGTACCAGCGATTTCCTCCACCTCCGGATGGACAGCGAAAACCTCATATCCCCGTTTTGAAAGTTCCATAAAGGCGCTGTTGCCGAATTTCTTGCCGCTCCTTGAGAGACCGACAACGGCAATGCTCTTGCTCGTTATGAATTCCTCAATTGCGCGTTTCATCGCAGGCACCGGGCTATTTGAAAACATAGTACAGAACCAATCGCTAGCGGGGGCGGGAGTGTTGCCTGAACCCTTTCGAAGCAATTCCGAGAGGAACCAGGGAGAGTGCAAAAACTGATCCGCCCACCAGAGGTGTAATTATGAGGGTAACGAGGAGAACAGGGAGGAGGAGACACATCAAAAGGAAAACAGATACGGAGGTTCTTCTACCCATCTTGGGCGATTGGGGTGTGGATGTTCTGGAATGTGGCCGATTAAGGTAGGGTTTCGCTGTGATGAAATCAATACCAAAAACAGGCGGAAATGGTCAGAATGAGGGCTGTTCACTGGAGCGCGTAACCAGCCGGAACCTTGAACTTTTCGCCGGGCACCTGGATGTTTTCCTCGATCTTCACCGCCTTGATGATGGACCTGGTGCTCCCACCTCTGATCTCCACGAAAAGGAGGATATGATTCCAGCCGGCAAACGTGGCTATAGTTTCTTTTTGCGTGGTCTGGAACGCCTCGCAATTCTTTCCCGCGATCACCATATTGGCGAGCTTCCGGGCGTTTCTCTGTTCCTCACCCTTTGCAGAGGCTGCGTCCCAGTCATATCGCAGTTCAGTACCTCTGAAGGCTTCTCCACTCTTGAAGACTTTTTTTTGCGCAGGCACGACCCTGTAAAGTGTCTGCCCGTCACTAAAAATATAGTGCGACAGCTTTTCCCCGGCGTACGTTTCCTTGCATTCTTTCATGCCGTAGTCATCGAAGTAGACGATAGACTTATTAGCGAGCTTCGTATCCCCCATGATAATCGTGATATCAAATGTGACGATACCCGACTTGATATCGTACTTCTTTGTCTGGGCGGAAGTCTGAGTGGTGGCACCTAGTAGAAGCGACACAATTAGAAAGAGAGTGCTGAAGGATTTCATGTGAACTCCTGGAGAATCCGAGGTTTGGTGAAGGCAATGTGCACTTTTGCCGCCGTCAAGACGGCGTGAAGAAATGTACTCAAGGCCGACTACACCTGCAACGAATCGGACGAGCTGTCTGCAGGATCTTGGGAATCGGATCGTCCGGGTGGACCTTACTTCTTGGCATTCACCAGGATTTTCCTTACATTCAAATGCCGTTCAGTTTCTTCGACCCCGGTTACAAAACCTTACAAATTCCTTAAATACATTTGTCGGGTTTTGAGTCTTTGGATGTCCGAGGTGCCCAAAAGAACGCGTTTTAACGCCCGGATGGCGAAATTGGCAGACGCGCTAGCTTCAGGAGCTAGTGGCCGCGAGGTCGTGCAGGTTCAAGTCCTGTTCCGGGCACATAGTCGATAGGACTTTCCGTAAGAATCAGAAACCCCCGTCAGATAAGTCTGGCGGGGGTTCTCATTTTACCGACACGAGTCGGGCTTCACAGCTTCGGCCTAGTCGGACTGCTTCTTTGTTGACCCCAAAAGTCTATGAGAGGACATTATAACCAACTTATTACATTTTGTGGACCCGGACTGTTCCTCCTGCCGAGAGACAACGTCAATAGGGCTACTGGCAGCCTACGCACAGAACTAAACGCCACTATGGCATGTATATAATCGTTTGCGGTTATTGAAATATATGATCCAAATTTGTTAAATTCGTGCAATAAATCAGGAACTAAAACTATGAATCACAACAATCTATACTCTAACCACTTATCGATGAAGGCATTTCAATTCTTGTTGTTATTCTGCCTGATATTCATATTCACAATTTCACTGGTTAATGCTCAAACCAACAACCCGAGAGAAATTATTCCTATTGATGAAGGGTGGCATTTCTGGCTAGGCGATAACCTGTCTGCAAAACAGCCCGATTTCGACGACGCCCATTGGCAAATACTGAATGTACCACATGACTGGAGTATAGAAGGTTCAGTTAATCCACCCCCTATCGGTGACAAAAACAGTGGGTACTTCATCCACGGCATTGGCTGGTATCGAAAACGTTTTCCATCACCTCCCGACACCCTTAAGAAGGTTGTGATTGAGTTTGATGCAGTTTACATGAATAGTGAAGTATGGATCAATGGTCAGTTCCTCGGTCACAAACCGTATGGTTTCATCGGATTTCGCTACGATATAACTGAATTTCTCAAAAGAGATGGTTCACAAAATGTTATAGCCGTTCGTGTTGATGATTCATCCGAGCCCTCTCTGCGTTGGTATGCTGGCTCCGGTATTTATAGGCATGCACGTTTAATTACCACAGGATATACTCATTTTCATCTCGATGGCGGTATCAGCATCTCAACGCCCGACATTTCAGCAGAGAAAGCTGTTGTTCAAACAGATTACATTATAGATCCAAACTTCTTTACTGGAAAGGAGCAGCAAGCCTGGCTCAAAGATCCTTGGAAAGTAAAGCCACTAACTATGAGTATCATTTTGCGAAGCTGTGTGTTGGCTTTGGATGGTAAACTTATTGCATGCACCGAATCGACACTCGCGCTACAAAGCATGCATCCTGGTCAACATGCTACCCAACACATTTCTGTTCCGAACCCTCGCCTTTGGTCTGACGGTACTCCTAACCTCTACCAATTACGTAGCACCTTAATACTAGATGGACGCACACTCGACGAAACCACTACAACATTTGGAATTCGTAAACTCGAATTCATTCCCGATCACGGACTGTTTGTTAACGGCAAGTCCACCAAACTCAAAGGCGTTTGTCTGCATCAGGATGGAGGGTCATTCGGCAATGCAGTGCCCATTGCAATCTGGGCTTATCGCCTTGGCCTGTTAAAGGAAATGGGCTGCAATGCCATTCGTACAAGCCATCACCCATTTGCTCCGGAGTTTTATGATTTATGTGATCGGCTTGGCCTTTACGTTTTTGATGAAGCTTTTGACGAGTGGACACGCGACTGGACACTCAATTTCACTGAAAATACACGTGGCAAAGCAAAATATGGCTATCACCTGTATTTTAACCAATGGTATGAAACCGACCTTCGCGCCATGTTACGTCGCGACCGCAATCATCCAAGCGTAATCTTATACAGTATTGGTAACGAAATTCCCGATCAATTCAATGACGATGGATGGAAGCTTGCAAAAACACTAATTGCAATTTGTCACGAAGAAGACTCCACACGTCCGGCCACTTCAGCTTGTGATCAGTCATTTGTTTCATCTCGAAATGGTTTTATGGATCAACTTGACATAGCCGGCTATAACTATATTGACCGCCTATACGGCGATAGCACTTATGTCCCGGAGCATAGACGTTTTCCACACCGTCTCCTTTTAGGAACTGAAACTAGCCATCTAATTCATAATTGGCTTGGCGTTCGTGATAATGATTACGTTATTGGTGACTTTATATGGACAGGTATCGACTATCTGGGAGAAGCTTGGAATTTTCCTGGTCGAGGCAGTATGGCTGGCGAAATTGATCTTGCAGGAGGAAAGAAAACAGGCTTTTACCAACGTGCAGCCTACTGGCGTAATGATCCGGTATTACAACTTTTCGTACTCACTGGCGAGGAACCTAAACATCCCTGGCAATCCAAACCAGCACTGCTCAAATGGAACTGGCCTGAACAAACAAATGTTACCGTAAGAGCTGCCACCAATTGCGGCGTAGTTGAATTGTTCCTCAATAATCGTTCCCTTGGGAGAAAAGCTATATCACACAATTTATATTCAAATGACTGGAACGTAGACTTTAAGTCTGGAGAACTTAAAGCAATTGGATATAACAATGGTAAACAAGTTGCCACTTCCACACTACGTACAACCGATGTAGCCTCAAAGCTCCACATTACATCATTACCATTGCCAATTGCGAGTGACATTATTTTATTCGAAATTACAGCGACTGACAATAACGGATTGAACGTCATTGATGCAAAAGCTGCTATCACTGTAAAAGTGGAAGGTGGAGGTAAGCTCATCGGACTCGATAATGGAGAACTTGATTATACTGGTTTATTTAAAACAGATACTCGCGACTCCTATCAGGGTCGCCTCCTTGTTGCGGTTAAAAGGATATCGCCAGAGGCAGCGGGCGAAATTCATATTATTGCCACTGCACCTGGTTTGTCAACCGCCATTTTGCAAGTAAAGTAAGAGCAGGCACAATGGACACTCAATACAAGATTGTGTGATAAGTTTTGGGTAGGAATGATTGTAAATTGGCTTAAAGAAAACTTTGAATTGGGACACCAACGCCAAAGGGCAATTTGGACGGTTGTCCCTCGTCAAAACTCCGTGAAGCGCGAAATGCGGTCGCGGCCCCTCTGTTTGCTGAAGGTTTCGTGACTCAGAACCGGCGATAAAGAGGAGTGAGCTGTACCCCAAAAACTGGACAGGTTGCTTAGGTGGAACAAATGGTTAGTTTTCCACATAGGAGGTCCAGGCATGAAACGTATTCGTCGCTCGCTCTCGCCCGCATTCAAGGCGAAAGTTGCCTTCGAGTCTCTCAAGGAAGACCGCACGATCGCTGTGTGACGGGCCAGTAGAATTCCCCACCCAGGGCCACAAGCTTTCCCCACCTGTTTGCAGATCTCATAACCATTGCCATGTTTTCTCCGGTCGTGGTATTCCACCAACAAGCCGGGGAGGACACGCTTGGCCTATCACGAGATCAGCAACATGGACGCTGTATGTCGTCAGGAAGTTCCGGACACTTTTAGGTCTGAGACAATGGATGGTTTGAGAGTTAGTTGTGGCTGTGATTCTTCTCCCTTGTGCTTAACGTTGTAATGTTTTCTCTGCTTTAGTGTCCTTCGCTTAATCTGTTCCCTCCTCGTCAAGATCTCCCTGTGCCGGTCGAAGTACACGTCCGCGGGAGTCACGTTGTTCAGTGACTCGTGGTATCTCTCGTTGTTGTAGTACTCGACAAAGCGTCCGATCTCCTGTTCCACCTCCCAGGGGAAGTAGTACTTCTGCAGGTTGATCACGTTCTTCATCGAGCGGTGATACCGTTCGATCTTCCCCTGTGTCGTCGGATGGAATGTCTTCCCTCTGCTATGAGCCATCCTTTTCTCCAGGAGATACTCGGCAAGCTCCATGGAGACATAGCACGGTCCGTTGTCCGTGAGGAGCCGCGGCCGGTAGTTTACCGCGGCGTGTTCCACCCCGGTCTTCCGGACCGCCTCTTCCAGCAAGTCTTTCACATCAGCGGCCTCCATCGACGTGTAGAGCTTCCAGGCGATGATATACCGGGAGAAGTCATCGAGAACGCTCGCCAGGAAATACCACCCCCAA
>Ga0182011_10000550_pt1 | contig 32921 bp, 27 predicted proteins | sample 711E1DmetaG_FD_120481 | JGI IMG/M metagenome (GOLD analysis project Ga0182011, IMG submission 120481) | Permafrost microbial communities from Stordalen Mire, Sweden - 711E1D metaG | ecosystem: Environmental > Terrestrial > Soil > Wetlands > Permafrost | place: Sweden: Stordalen | collected...
GCTGTTGAAAGCACTGAAAGAGAAATCAATCCATAGCGTGATATGTGGAATTGCGCTGCCGAATCAAGCAAGTATAGCGCTTTGTGAAAAATATGGATTTAAAAAGATAGCTCATTTTAAAGAGGTAGGATATAAATTAGATAAATGGGTTGATGTCGGCTATTGGGAACTGATACTCTAATGAGTGATTCCGTTTATATTCTCACCAGGAGCTTCCCACTATCCATAAAACGGAAGATTCCAATCATGAAAGTGAAAAAGAGGGAATCTCAAAAGAAGAGGCAATTCAATATTTAATCTTATCTGTTTTATCCTTCCATGCTTTGAAGCCGGCAAGGGCTTCTTCGTGGAGGAGTTGTTCCATCGGAAGTTTTCTTTGTTCCGGGGATTTTAAAAATTCCTCATAGATGAACGAATCGTCAAAATCTATTTCCGCTGCATCCTGCTTTGTGTTCCCGTAGAAAACACGATTCGGACGGGCCCAATAGATAGCGCCAAGACACATAGGGCATGGCTCACAGGAACTATAGATTTCACATCCATCCAATTGAAAAGTACCAAGTGATTTGCACGCCTGCCGGATTGCCGCGATTTCGGCATGCTCTGTAGGATCATTGGTGCTGGTAACGCAATTTGTACCCCTCGCGATAATTTTTCCATCTTTAACAACAATAGCGGCAAAAGGGCCGCCTCTTCCTGATTGAACATTCTCAAGAGAAAGCCGAATTGCTTCACGCATAAAATGTAGCCGTTCGTCGTTCATTGCTCCACGCTCACTGTCATAGTTTCCCGATGTCTTCATTCCAAAGTGCGGAATTCTTATGAATAAATTCTGCCATCAATTCAATGCATTCGTCCATATCCCAATCTTCCACAGTAATCCAATGATCTTTGAGGAACTCTAAATCTCCTTTAAATGTCCGGGATTCACCGACTATTATTTTTTCTATCCCAAACTGTACAATCGCGCCGGAACAGAGATAACAAGGCATAAGTGTTGAGAAGAGAATGGTATTGGAGTATGAACTTTTTCGTCCGGCATTGCGGATGCATTCAATTTCTGCGTGAGCAAGCGGATCGCCGTTCTGAACGCGGCGGTTATGTCCCCGCCCGATTATCCTGCCTTCGCTTACTAGGACAGAACCAATGGGGATGCCGCCTTCCTGTAATCCGAGTCTGGCTTCCTCGATAGCGGCTTTCATAAATTCTTCCATTGTGGTTTTCCTTTCCGACACTCGTATTCCATCAACCTTATTCTATGAATTATCGGATCAAGAATCAATCCGGAAATAAACACATCGGCAGAATTATGCTTGAATTTGCAAATCTATTGTTCTATTCTATAGAATATAATTTAGGAATGAATATGACTCGTACACATACATTTCTCATTTTTTTCTCCATCGTTATAGTTCTCTATGGATTAATTAACTCGTATATCTATCTCCGGGGATTACAAGCCATTCCGTCCGGATCATCGTTACGGCATTGGTTTAATGTCGTGTTTTGGTTCCTCGCTCTCTCATACTTTGCCGCCCGCCTCTTGGAACGATTTACGGTATCTTGGTTTACGGATGGACTTGTATGGATCGGTTCGTACTGGCTCGGAGCAATGGCATATTTTGTTATAATTCTTTTAGTCATCGATGTTCTACGGGTTGCTAATTATATTGTCCCGTTCTTTCCGGCTTTCATCACTCAGAATTATCAGTATGCCAAACAAATCACTGCACTGGCAGTCACGAGTATCGTAGTAATGATAGTCATTGGTGCACGCCTCAATCAAATGTCGCCACAGATCAAAACACTGGAGTTGACGATTCATAAAAAATCACCGTTGAAAGAACTCCATATTGCGATGGTTTCGGATGTTCATTTGGGAACAATCATCTGTCATAGTCATTTCATGCGAATCGTGGAGAAGATCAATTCATTGAACCCGGATATTGTGTTGTTTGCCGGTGATCTGGTTGATGAGGATATTGAGCCGGTGATACGGCAGAATCTCGGCGAAACCCTTCGGCAAATTCAATCGAAGTACGGCATCTATGGAATCACAGGCAACCATGAATATATCGGCGGGGTGGAAGCGGCATGCAATTATTTGACGGACCATGGCGTTGTGATGCTGAGGGACAGCTCTGTGCAAATTGCAAATGCTTTTACACTTGTCGGTCGAGAGGATATCAGCATCCGTCAATTCGGCGGAGGAAAACGCAAACTTTTGAGTGAGTTGATGGAGACGGTTGACAGATCGCTGCCGATCATTCTTATGGATCATCAACCGCTGCATTTGAATGAGGCAGTTGAGCAAGGTGCTGATCTGCAATTCTCAGGTCATACGCACAATGGACAGTTGTGGCCGTTCAATTATATTTCCGATGCAGTGTACGAACTTGGCTGGGGTTACAAACAGAAAGGCAAGACACAATTTTACGTTTCATGCGGAGTCGGGACCTGGGGGCCGCCGATGCGTACCGGAAATCGTCCTGAAGTGATGAATGTGAACTTGAAATTTGAGAATGAAACAGAAGAATGATTGAATGATCTCTCGTCTTATTCTTACGAAAACACCTGCTGTGCAGTGTCTTGCTTCTCGAACTCGTTTTCAGTATTTTTGTATTGTTACACGGGCCCTTAGCTCAGTTGGTTAGAGCAGCAGACTCATAATCTGCGGGTCGCTGGTTCGAGCCCAGCAGGGCCCACTCATTCGTTAGAATCAAAATCTACACTGTCATTTTATAGCAGACTTGGTCATCACACTTTTTTCTTTGAATATTTCTCTCACAATGCTATTTCCAACTTTGTTGAAATTGGTATCAATGCTTCCAATACGTAAATCGGAACCGAATGCCATACCGAAATTCGCATTTTCATAACAATCGATATCCCGAAGCGCAGGAGCATCCTGCAGAGTCGACAATTTCTAGTACCAAAGAGGCCTGGAATCACACCTTGTCCGGGTGGTACGATCCGCCGTGCTCATCAGGAAAAAATGAAAATAATTTTATTTCCGTTTGAAACCTTTAGATAAAAAACAGGTATACTGCTAAGGAGAAAGCAAATTTATTTGGCGGGACAACCGCATTTTTCAGAAAGGAATATACAAATCATGAAAAAATTACTCATGCTTTCATTGGTAAGTATCATGGCGTTCAGCTCCTGTAATTGGCATAGAATTCACGGGAATGGAACAATTAAATCTGAATCGAGGGACGTCCCCGCCTTTGAAGCAATTACCTGTGATGGCGGTTATGAAGTCCAAATCGATTGTCAGGCAAAACAATCGTTAACGATCGAAACAGACGAAAATCTTTTACCTCTCGTTAAAACCGAGGTTCACAATAAGACTCTTCACATTTACACGAAAGGTTTCCTTTTGCCTTCAAACAGAATTAGGATCGCGGCTTCTGTTCCCAATATCAACGGTTTCACATCAAACGGTTCCACTGAGGGCGACATTAATAATATTAATAATGATGATTTGGATATTAGTATCAATGGTTCCGGGAAGCTGCACCTGAATGGAAAAAGTGGTAATGTCGATTTCCATACTTCCGGTTCATCAAAGATCGATGCCGGTTCGCTCATTTCGGAAAATTCGCATATCCAGATAAACGGAAGCGGTAATATCCAGGTCTTTGCGACGAACTCCATTAATGTCCAGATTAATGGTTCCGGTACGGTGAAATACAAAGGGGATGCGAAGAGTGTCAATCAACAAATTAATGGCTCGGGAAGAATAATAAAAGAATAAATACTTCTTCTGTTTCGTTGAGAAATGAAAAGCCTCAGATACCTTCTGAGGCTTTTTTGTAAGAGAGATAATTTCGGAGTCTTCTTCAAGCAACGGAATTTTATGATCCTGCCAGAGTCGTTTGCAATCCGTCGACAGTTTCCACCGGCACCGACCGCCATTCTGCAATTTGTTTCATGATGGCGGAACGGACAGTATCGCGTAGCGCAGGAACATCTTGAATTGTTAACTTGGACGTATCGATCGACGGAAGGACTTTCAGAAATATTTCCGAAGGTTTGCCGAATTTCCAGCTGTTCTTAGGAATACAATCATGCGATCCTTCAATGACGAGGGGAAGTAATGAGACTTTCGCTTTTATAGCAAGATGAAATGCGCCCTCGGAGAATTGACGAACACGTCCATCAAGGGTACGCGTTCCTTCCGGGAAAATCATTACTGAACATTTTTGCTCAAGGATTCGTTGTGCTTTGATAAGCGCCTGCGCACCACTCCGCGGATTTTTCCGATCGACGCTGATATCGCCGGCAAGCCGAAGCATCCAGCCGAGGATTGGAAAATTGAATAATTCAATTTTCGCAAGCCATTTCATTTCCCATGGCAAATTGCTGATGAGTGGAATATCAGCCATCGATTGATGGTTACAGACAACGACATACGGACGGCGCGGATCGGAAATAATTTCGCCGGAAATGTGAATTTTCCAGGATGGATTTACCCGGGTGAGCGCTTTACCGAGCTTTCGAAAAAGGAAACCCGTCCGGTAGTGCACAGGATCGCGGTCAAATAATCGACTCACCGACAATAAGAGAAGCCAAAAGAGAATAAGTATGCTTGTGGTGAACCAAGTGATGAGTGAACGTATCATTCTGTTATTTTCCCAAATAATGTTTTTAACTTAAAAATAGGGTTTATAGTCTATGGTCTGTACTCTGTACTGAGTTAATAAGCTTGTATAGTTCACTGAATATAAAGGGAATCTGCAATTCCACATAAATAATCTTATGGAAAACGGATATCTTAATCAAGTGGCCAAACGCGCATAAACTGTATAGAAACTACAATTCCCTTATGGTGACGCAGTTCACAACAGGAATAATCCTATGGATTTCCGCTTGCATTTCTTGGTTTGTATAAGTATTATCAAGCCAACGTTAATGGCCTGTTTTGTAAGATATTTCAAGACACCATAACAAAGATTTTATTCCACCACTAATTAATTAATACAGAGGGTATCTTATGAAAAATAAATTACAGATTTTTCTTTTGGGGATGTTAATGTTGTGTATCCTGCTTGCATATATGGGATGTGCAAAAGATGAAACCACAGTAGGTCCACAAAATCCAAATACAGATCCGAACGCTCCCACGTATCCGGTAACAGTAACAGTGTTGGGTCCTTCAGGTGCACCACAAGGAGGAGTAATTGTTACATTACAAAATCCGCCCAAAGTAGATTCAATATTTTCGGCAATCACAAACAGTCTTGGAAAAGCAACTCTCCAAGCACCTGCTGGCCAACAAGTCCTTATTGCAACAATTGGAGTTTTTCAATCAACAATAACTGTAACTGTCAATGCTTCTACAACAGGAAATATTATCTCGGCACCGATAAAGTTGGTGCAGAATACTGCTTTAGGAAAAACCTTAGTTATCTTTGCTGGCTGCGAGCATATTGAAGAGGTGTTAGCTGATTCAGCTATTGGATACACAGCATTTGATACCACTAGTATTGAATACATGCGAGCTCGAGTCGTAGCTGATTCTGCTGCCTTGTTGACCTATCTTAAACAATACACAATTGTTTTCTCTGACTGTAATTGTGGAGATGAATATGGGTATCCAAAACTTGCGAGACTGTATGGACGGTACGTTCAGCAAGGAGGAAATATCTATGGTGGACATTATAATTATATGAATTTGCAATATATATTCCCTGGGTACTATACGACGGGTTCATCAGGCTATGGAGATTCGCTAAAAATTATTAATACGAATCTGAGTAGCGTTTTAGGATATAGTGTCATCTATTGGTCTACCGGTTGGTACTCTCCGTACATGGATCTACCGGCTAATTCAGTAGTCTATGCAGTCGAATCCGGTACAACAGGATCGGCATCTTCACCACAGGGTGTTCCGATTATTGTTGAAAATCATGTTGGAACAGGTAAGTATGTCTATACAACATACCATAATCAGGATATCTTAAACAATGCAGATACTCGTTTGAAGGGGATAGTCAGGTATTTCCTTTACAATATGAAGTAATATTGAATTGTCAAAAATCTCTTGAATGTTTTTTAGACACCCCGGTAGCGGTAGATTATCGGGGTGTTTTATTTTTAGATGACGACAATTTTCCCGTTTCGAATCATTGAAATCCCGTGCGCGCATTAATACTTAGTAAATGCAGATACATTGGCTGTTTGGATAACCTGAAGTTCTTTGGCGGGACAGATGATAGGAACAATAAACCGCCGATAATTCCCCGGCGGCTATTTTCTTCAATCATCAATCTTAAATCATAAATATCTTTTATTGGTGTCCCATTCCGGTTATTGGCTCACGGCTTTCTTTCGTCCAAGACATAGCAAAAAAGAAAACGGCTAAGGCTAAATATGCCGCAGTGAATTGATAGGGAACCTGTCGTGCTAATCCATCAAGTGTCCACGGTAAATACATTATACCGTCCGGCATAGCAGAATGAATGATGCCGAAGAAGGCAAGCGCTGCAAGTAATATAAGATACGCGGCGGAGCTTCGCAGTTTTCGATCTATCAGTTCTGCAAGAAACGCTCCCCATAACATTCCCGTAACTATGAACCCGTTGCCGAGTGCAACGATGACAAGCATTTCCGGCAGTGCTTTACCGGGAAGCGTCATTAACTTATTGAATGTTTCAGGAAGCACAATATCCGGATTTCCTAATTTTATGGCAAGCAGCCGGGCAATGGTAGGAAAGAATGCAAATGCTACTGCCGGTGCATGCCGGGCCGGACATGCTTGAAATGATTGTGCAATAATATCAAACGCAACAAAAATAAGAATCGGCGCCAGGACTGCACGCGGAATTAATTCGACAATAAAGGATACATATCCGAAGATGCCGCCCAATCCGATAAAGATGCCTGTGAGTAATGTATAACCAGATCGCGAACCCATATGTTTGTATGCCGGCTGACCGATGTATGGGGTTGATTGTGCGACCCCGCCGCAAATTCCGGCAAGAATTGTTGCGAACGCTTCCGTGAGAAGAATATCGCGCGTTTTATAATCATCTCCTGCAACGCGAGCGCTTTCTGTAACATTGATTCCGCCTACAACTGTGAGAATAGCAAACGGAATTGCGATCGGCAGATACTTCAGTGCGGGAGCCAGTCCTTTCAGGAAGTCAATCGTGGGAAGCGGCATGCAGAAATGAAGTTCAGCAGGCGGGGGACCCGCGTAAGTTCCGCCGACAATTCCCGATGAACCCAAGAGATAATACAACACCGTTCCGATTGCTACTGAAGCAAATACTCCGGGAATTTTTAACGGCAATTTTATTCCCGCAACGAGTGTGTAAAGAATCAATCCAAGCGAAACCAGCCCGACGAGCGGCATACCGAAAATATCAATCAGCGGCGTCATTGCAATAAGTCCGAGTCCGATGCCGGCAAGCGAACCAAGCAATCCTGCCTGCGGCACAATTTTTTGCACCCAGCTTCCAAAAAAAGAAAAAACCAGCTTCACCAATCCCATAAAAACCATCGTTGCCATGCCAATATACCACGTCATCATTGCAGCGTCGCGTTCAGGTATCCCTTCTGCTTTCAATCCTAGAAATGCCGGGCCAAGTACGACCAGCGCAATACCAATGGTCGATGGTGTGTCAAGACCGAGCGGCATTGCTGTAACTTTTGTATTGCCGGTTTTCTTTGCGAGCCGAAATGCCATCCACGTATAGATGAGATCACCGAATAAGACACCGAAGGCGGTTCCGGGAAACATCCGAGTATAAACAATATCCGCGGGATACTTGAAAACGAAAACAAGAATGCCGGCGAGAAAGGAGAGAACCGTCAGGTTGTCGAACATAAGACCGAAGAATCCGTTCAAGTCTCCGAGCACGAACCATGCATACTTTTTTTGATTGTCGTTCATAGTGCGATCCTTGAGGAACACAGACAGAATTAATTTGCGAGAAGTCCCGCAATCGAAGCGGTCATCCAGGTTGCGATCGTTCCGCCCAGGAGGGATTTCAAGCCAAGTTTGGCAATATCACCGCGGCGGTTTTCAGCGAGCGGGCTTAATCCGCCGATCTGAATGGCAATCGATGAAAAGTTTGCAAATCCGCAGAGTGCATATGTTGCTATGACAATTGCTTTGGGGGAAAGCATTCCTGCGGAGATCATATCGGACATCCGCAAGTATGCCACGAATTCATTTACGACAAGCTTGATGCCCATCAGGCTGCCGACATTGAGTGAGTCATGCCATGGTACTCCGATAGTAAATGCGATGAATTGGAAGATAAGTCCGAAGAGGAGTTCGAGCGAAAGCTTTTGCTGGAACTGTGTTTGGCAAACTGTGTTCAAACCGGAAACATCACCAACGTATCCAAGCAAGGCATTGATAAGCGCGATAATGGCGATGAATGCAATGAGCATTCCGGCAATATTCAAAGCAAGACGCACACCATCACCAGCACCGCCTGCAGCAGCTTCGATGATATTGGAATGAGTTCGTTCGATTTTGACTCGCACAGTACCCATCGTCAGCGGTGTGGCGGTTTCCGGCATGAGCATTTTCGCAACGACCATCGTTGCAGGGGCTGCCATGATACTTGCTGCGAGAAGGTGTCCGGCAAAATAGACCTGGGAGGCGTCAACAGGTATGCCGTTTACTTTTGCATATGCAATTCCGAGCATCTGCATATACGCTGCCAGAACGCCGCCGGCAATGTGAGCCATTCCGCTTGTCATGATGGTGAACAGTTCTGAATTGGTCAAGGTTGGAAGATAAGGTCGAATAACAAGCGGAGCTTCGGTTTGTCCGATAAAAGTATTTGCCGCGACATCAAGTGATTCGGCGCCGCTGGTTCCCAACAAGCGCAGCATCACATATGCGATGCCCTGCACAATGCGCTGCATAATGCCGAGATAGTATAGGATGCTCATAAAGCAAGCAAAGAATATTATCGTAGGCAGTACCTGGAAGGCAAAGAAGAATCCGAGACTTCCTTCAACACCCGCACTTTTTGCTAATCCGCCGAAGACGAACTGCGCTCCAACGCTGGCGAAGCTGAAAAGCCATACGAAGAATTTACTGCAATAGCTGAAAATTTCTCGTCCGACATCGGTCTTCAGCACAATAAATGCAAATGCGAATTGCAGAATGATGCCCGTACCGACAAGTCTCCAATTGATCTTCTTTTTATTATTTGAAAAAAGGAATGCGAGTGCGGTGATAATGTAAAGTCCGATAAGCCCGCGAAGAATCGAAACAAAATCCATACTACTCCTGCTTTGAGAATCGAATAACAGAAAAGCGATTGCGGAAAATATAATAAACTTTCTCTTTGAATCCAGAAAAATGCGATGACGATAGTTATTGCAAAACCGACGTTACTCCTCAAGCTGTTAACAAGTTTTCAGAGTTTTCCATGCATCTGTCTGTGAAATATCTCGCAACAAATCTAAAAATAATGGATCGAGATGTTGGAACAGGATTGCACCATGAGCTGCTATGGCAATATTGAGGCAAAGAATAGGGGATACTATCGTGTGGTATTTTGGAGTCATCATTGCTCAGCTAAGTATGGTTTTAAACTACCATCAAATGTGATTCTATGAATCTTTCTTCATTTTTACAGCTTTTTATGTGTTTCTACAATCTTTGCCAGCAAACAGGGAGGCATGACTCGTGCATATTCGGATCGTATTTCAACTGGAGCATAAGAATAAAAGGTATGAACGATATCATATAAACAATGAGGAGCGGACCACTGGAACTCTTAAATCGCCGGCAGCGTTAAATTCTTAAGAGTATCTAGGTGCTATCGGTAAAGGAGGAGTTGGAAATATAGATAATTTCCTGCCACCCTTTGCGACACGAAATTATAGTTTTAATCATGATGCGCGAACTAAACTGTTCACTTAGACTTTTCATTTCGCGGCATTCACCATCATCCTTCAATGCGTCTTTCGGCTCAAGGAGTAACACTAATTTTTTTTTGGGGCTCTGTTAACGCATTATTCAAGGAGAATTGCAATGGAAACTAGTATGAAATGCGGGCGATATCAAACGAAAGGATTTTTTCAATGATTGAAAAGTCGATGGAAACCCAATCGATTGATTCATTGCAAGATGAAGTGCGGCGATTACGCCGAGCCGTTGATGAATTATCCATTCTCAACGATCTTGCACGCTCTATCGGTGCATCGGTAAATGCAGAAGAAATTATGCAAATCATCATCCGGCGATCCATACGTGCAGTGAACGCAGAACAAGGCGTCATCACGATGGTCGAAGAAGAACAGAATACCATGAGGACTCTAATCAGAACAATGGTCAGTTCTGCAGATGCGCCGGCATTTCATCTTCATCAGGCATTGCTTGGCTGGATGCATCTGAATAAGAAACCATTAATTATCGATGATGCAAAAAATGATTCACGGTTTCGCGGTGTTCATTTTGACGGGAACATCATTTCCGTGCTCTGTGTACCCTTGATCGTGAAATCGGATTTACGCGGGGTGCTGACAGTCTATAACAAAAAAGATCAATTGACATTTACGCCGGATGATCAGCGGCTGCTTGCTATTATCTCAGCTCAGTCGGCTCAGGTCATCGAGAATGCTCGGTTAATCGGCGAGGAAAAAGCTTATATCAAGATGCAGCAGGAAGTCGGACTGGCGGCAAAAATTCAACTCGATCTGCTGCCGCGTGGAACAGTAATGCCGCCAGGATATGATATTGCTGCGCGTACGCTTCCTGCACAATCGGTCGGTGGAGATTATTACGATTTTATATCCACCGACGATGGGAAATTGGCAATCTGTCTTGGGGATGTTACTGGAAAGGGATTACCAGCTTCACTCCTCATGGCCAATCTTCAGGCAACACTGAGAGGACAAACACTCGTATCGCAGCGCCCTGCAGAGTGCTTGCGTCGATCCAATAAACTTTTGTACCTCAGTACCAGTCCCGAAAAATTTGCGACGCTCTTTTATGGAATCATCGATCCCGTGGAACACACATTGGCATTCTCCAATGCAGGGCAGGATTGGCCGTATCATATTGCAGCAGATGCCACAATAAAACGGTTGAGGGCCGGCGGCATTATGCTTGGTATGTTCGAAGAATTTGCATTTGAAGATGATAAAGTCCCTCTTGAGCCCGGCGACCTCCTCGTGATCCATTCCGACGGAGTGACGGAAGCGATGGATGCAATGCAGGAGCACTTCGGTGAACCACGGCTGCAAGAACTTATTCTGGCCAATAGAAGTCTTTCCGCAGCAGAGATTATTGATACCATTATCAGTGATGTGAGAAAACATGCCGGAACGAATCCACAATCTGATGACATTACTATTATGGTTATCAAACGTCTATGAAATTCAGTCTTTATCAATCCATGCTTCAATATACTCCGGAGATTCGATGTTTCTGCGTTTAGTACACCACTTAGTAAAAACAGAAGTCATTATGCCGATGTCGGCGAAATATGATGGAATGATACTGACCGGGCTTCGATCGACACAAGGCTGTGTATTCGCATCGCTCCTGCAAAATGTCGATGATGCACGTAAGTGTGTTTCGCTGACGATTTGGGAATCTCAACAAAATGCTTCTGCGTATGAAGAAAGCGTATTGTTTCCAGAATTGCTGAATTCATTACGCGAGTATTTTATTGAACCGAATGAGTGGGAACTAAAACTCACCGACGATCTCTCGATCGAGTACGCGCCTATCCAGATTGAACCTACCATAGATAGATTTGAAGAGGACAATGAGAAAGAGTATTTGCAAAAATATTTTGCGACGCCGTATGTAGTAAAAATACTCACCGTGACGGTTCAACCGGGTAAAGTAAATGAATTCCAAGGCATTTTTGCTTCCAAGATAATCCCGATATTCAATTCGCAGAAAGGATTCATTCATATTATTCGTCTCCGAAAAGGGAACGAATTTAATATTATTTCCTTTTGGGATGAAACGATTGATCTGAACTCATCAGTTGGCGAACAAACCCTCATCACATTGACGCGCAGTATCTTTGAAATTCTTCCGTCGACAGTACAGTGGCAGGTGTCGCATAAAACGTCAAGAACAAATTTCGTTACGAGTGAAGAAATTAAGGCATCGGTGTATCGTTGTCATGCAGGTGAGTGGTTCTCGAAATAAAAGATTTTTAATAACCAAAGCATGAATGAAGACACTTATGATCGGACAAACGATATCACATTATAAAATTCTCGAGAAGTTGGGTGAGGGCGGAATGGGCGTTGTCTATAAAGCCCAGGATACGAAACTGGATCGTTTCGTCGCGATCAAGTTTCTGCCGGCACATCTCTCCTCTGCTTCCGGGAACAAGGCACGATTTCTGCAGGAAGCCAAAGCGACGGCAGCATTGAATCATCCAAATATACTTTCCATTTATGAAATTGATGAACATGACAACGGCTCCTTCATTGTGCTGGAATATATCGACGGGCAGAACCTCAAGGACTATCTTGCCACAATAAAGACAGGTTCTGGCGTGCCAATCAAGCAGGCAATAAAGTGGTTGGAGATCATCGCTCAGGGATTGAAAGTCGCTCATGACAAAGGTATTATTCATCGTGATATCAAAGCAGAAAACATCATGCTGACACAGTCCGGCCAGTTGAAGATCATGGATTTTGGCCTTGCAAAACTGAGGAACCAAAACACTATGACCAGGGCCGGATCATCCCTCGGTACATTGGGCTATATGTCGCCGGAACAGGCGCAGGGGATGAATGCCGACAATCGATCCGATCTCTGGTCACTCGGAATACTTTTCTTTGAACTGCTTACCGGCGATCTTCCTTTCAAATCCGAACATGAAGCCGGCCTTATGTATCTGGTTGTCAACCAGGATCCGCCGTTGCCGAGTGAATTGGATCGGAGGCTTCCTGCTTCCATCGATTCAATCGTCATGAAAATGCTGCAAAAAGAACGGGAGAAACGGTTTCAGAATGCCTCCGAACTGCTCAATGCGCTTTCATCCTTAAGTACGAGTATTGATTCGCAGAAGACCGAGGCTAATAAACTGGCAATCGCAGTATTGCCTTTTACAACAATCGGCGGCGATAAAGATAACGAGTACTTCGGGGATGGTTTGACGGATGAACTTATCGTCAGCCTTTCTCAATTGAAAAATTTTGATGTCATTTCGCGAACGAATTCTATGCAGTACAAAAACACCTCTAAGGACATTAAAACCATCGGGAAAGAACTTGGAATTCGGTATCTCCTGGAAGGGATCGTCCGGAAATATCAGGACAATTTGAGGATCACCGTACAATTCATCGATGGTGATACTGGCCGGCAGCTCTGGGCAGAATCATTCAAAGGGAAAATGGCGGATGTGTTCGATATACAGGAGCAGGTTTCGAAGCAGGTGGTTGAAGCGTTGATGGTCAAATTGTCTCCGAATGAAAAGGTCATTTTGACAAAGCGATCGACTGTCAATGCAGAAGCGTTCGATTGTTATCTCCGGGCACGGGAATTTCTGTACCGTCGGACAAAAAGCAGCTTGCAGTTCGCTATTCATCTGTTCCAAAAAGCAATCGAACTTGATACGCGCTATGCGGCAGCCTATGCAGGATTGGGAGAGTCCTACGCAACTCTCCATTATGACTTCGATACGAAAGAGATTTGGGTCGATAAAGCGATAGAATCGAGTCTGAAGGCTTTGATGTACGATTCTACTGTTGCGGAAGCTTATGCTGCACTTGCGATGGCCTATTTCAACAAAAAGTCAATTTTGGAAGCAGAGGTTGCTGCCCGGAAGTCGATCGAGCTTGGACCGAACATCTTCACAGGATACTGGGTTCTTGCAAGGATATGTATTGTTATGCACCGGGATGCCGAGGCTGTGGATCTTTTCAAGAAGACGATTGAACTTAATCCGGATTTCCATACAGCATATGGACAACTTCGGATGGCCTACGAACGGCTTGGTGATAAAGAAAACATGGATGCTATCATAAAATTGATGTTGGAATTATTCCCAAATTATTTGTCAAAACATCCAGATGATGCACGATCACATATTCATTATGCGATCCAGCTGGCCGCAGTTGGAAACACCGGCGAGGCACTGGAGCAGACCAATAATGCTATTGAACTCAGCCCGGACGATCCGCTGATGTTATACAATGCCGCCTGTGTTTATGCCAGGCTGAGCCAAAATGCACTGGCAATAGAAACGTTGCGCAAGTCGATCATCGCCGGTCGGGAAGATTACGAATGGATAAAAACAGACATTGATTTAGACGGGATACGGAACGAACCGGGCTATATTGAACTGATGAAGGGGAAATAGAACTGTGATAAGCCAAACAATATCACATTACAATATTCTTGAAAAGCTCGGAGAGGGCGGCATGGGCGTAGTCTATAAAGCCCTGGATACCAAACTGAATCGCAATATTGCTCTCAAGTTTCTCCCGGACAGAGTGAACAACGATGAAGCCGCAAAAACTCGTTTTCTCCAGGAAGCACAAGCTGCCGCGGGACTGAATCATCCCAATATATGTACAATTTATGGAGTCGAGGAACATGAAGGACAACTGTACATTTCCATGGAGTATGTCGAAGGAGGCACTCTCCATGAAAAGATCCCCTTCTCAAAGATTGACGAAGCTATTTCGATAGCAGCACAAATTGGCGAAGCACTCCAGGACGCACACGCTAAAGGAATCGTGCACAGAGATATTAAAGCCGACAACATCATGCTCACATCAAAAGGGCAGGCGAAGGTAATGGACTTCGGCCTTGCGAAATTGAAAGGAGCAATGAAGCTGACGCGTACTTCAAGTACTGTGGGCACGTTGGCCTATATGGCTCCGGAACAGATTCAAGGGGGAGAAGTGGATTCTCGGAGTGATATTTTTGCGTTCGGTGTGTTATTTTTTGAAATGCTCTCCGGACATCTTCCGTTCCGTGGCGAGCATGAAGCGGCAATGATGTATTCGATAATCAATGAAGATCCGGAAAATATCCAGAAATATATTCCCGATGCGTCACCTGAACTTTCAGTTCTTTTGAAAACAGCTCTTGAAAAAAATCCTGAAGACCGCTATCAGAACATGTCGGATGTTCTACGCGATCTGCGTAGATTGAAAAAGCAATCCTCGCGAGTGAGTCACCCTGCGTATTCCGGTGAATACCAGAAATTCGAAGCGAGCAAATCCCAAAAATCAAGTTCCCGTAAAAAAAATATTGTGTTGTCCGCTTCGGCATTTGCCATTGTCGCTATAACAGCAGCGTTCTTTTTCTTTCATCATTATTCTTCACGTGAACCTGCCGAACCATTGAAAATCGTTCCGTTAAATGCGCTGCCAGGAACTGAATTGCAGCCGGCTATATCGCCGGACGGTAAAGAAATTGCATTTGCCTGGAATGGAGGGAAAGGAGAGAATTTCAATATTTATGGTCAAATCATTGGAACGTACGAGCCGCAAAAATTAACTCATAGTTCCGCATTCGATGCGATGCCGCAGTGGACTCCAGACGGGCGATATATAGTATTTGTGCGGTGGGAGCGGTCATCGGCAACTTCTTCTACCGGTACGTTAAAATATATTCTCATACCGGCAAGAGGTGGAACTGAAAAAGAAATGAATGAAAAGGAGGAGACTTATTCGCCTACAGGAGCTGTAGAATACACATTTACGAAATCAGGCAATGAAATCATTACCTATGTGTATAATAAATCATTTCAGCTTGCCGTGTTTGATCGAGCTGCTGTTAATAGTTTGCCAATAGATACAATACTTCATCCGCCTGAGAAATATCTGGGAGATCTATTTCCTCAAATTTCAATTGACGGTAATCAAATGGCTTTTATTCGAGGAAAAGAAGATTTTAATAATTTTGAACTTCATGTGATGAAATATCCAAATGGAACTCCAAAAATAATTGCTGATATGAAAGGAGAAATCGGCGGTTTAAGCTGGATGCCGGATGGCAAAGAAATTATTCTTGCAGCTGCAAATAAACTTTACAGAATTTCAACTTCGGATGGTTCTCAGCAGTCTCTTGCAATAACCTCAGGAATGGCTATTTCTCAACCAAGTGTGTCTCAGGTTGGGAATATACTGGCGTTTACAAGCACCACAGTGAGATACCCGGATTTGTTTCGGTTAGATATGAACAATCAAAAAAGAAAAGATATTCTTCCGGTCAAAATAATTTCATCCAGCATGGCTGAAGCGCTCGGGAAAATTTCACCTGATGGAAAAAGAGTCGTTTTTGTATCCAATAGATTGGGTAGCTATCAAATATGGGTGAGTGATATTGACGGTACAAATTCCAATTCCATTGCCTCTGTTTCGGAAACGAATCCTGCTCATCCTGCATGGTCTCCTGATGGGTCCATGATTGCTTTTGAAGACAGCAGTAAGGGAATTGATATCATCAGTTCATCGGGGGGAACACAGAAACCTATTACGCAAAGCAGTAATATATTTCCACGGTTTTCTGCAAACGGGGAGTGGATTTATTATTCTTCCAATAAAAGCGGAGAAAATCAAATATGGAAAATATCCAAAGATGGTACAAAGGATATTCAAGTTACAAAAAACGGCGGTGAGGCAGCGTATGAATCACCGGATGGAAAGTGGTTATACTATTCCAGATTCTGGACAGCGACAAAAAATGGATTATTTAAAATATCGGTTGATGGAGGTGAAGAACAAAAAGTTCTTGATAAACCGGTTAATCGAGAAGCGTGGGTATTAAGGAAGAATGGTATATACTATTTCATAGAAACCCCCGCAAAGTTGGTTATGTTTCTCTTTGAATTTAAGAGTGCCAAGACAACAAAAATCGCCGATTTTAATAAAAATACTACGAATAGCTATTTTGATATCTCTCCAAATGAAGATTGGATTTTATTCTCACAAAGTGAAGAAACAGAGTCTAATATTATGCTCGTAGAGAATTTCAGATAGAATTAATATTTGATCTATCTTGAAATCATAAAAAAAGATTCTGAAATAATAGCAGAATAAATAAGGTAAACAATGATCGGTCAGACTATTTCTCATTATAAGATACTTGAGAAGCTCGGCGAAGGCGGTATGGGGGTGGTGTACAAAGCCCACGATACGATCTTGAATCGGGAAGTCGCCATTAAGTTCCTGCCGCCGCATATCTCAAAAGCGGGTACAGAACGGGAGAGATTTCTGCAGGAAGCCCAGGCTGTCGCTTCACTCAATCATCCGAATATTTGTGTTATTCATGAAATAAATGACGATGCCGAACAGCCATATATCGTAATGGAATATGTGGATGGTTCAACCATACGCACAAAATTAGAGAACGGTCCGTTTAAATTTGATGATGCGGTAAAATATGGAATTCAGATCGGCGAAGCGCTGCACGAAGCGCACAGCAAAGGAATCGTTCACCGGGATATCAAAGCGGATAATATTATTATCAATTCCAAAGGACAGGCAAAAGTGATGGATTTTGGATTGGCCAAACTGAAAGGGTCGCTCAAACTTACCCGTACGTCAAGCACAGTAGGAACTCTTGGTTATATGGCACCTGAACAGATTCAGGGAGGAGAAGTCGACTCACGGAGCGATATATTCGCATTTGCCGTTCTCTTCTTCGAAATGCTGGCCGGGAGACTGCCGTTCCGGGGCGAGCATGAAGCGGCGATGATCTATTCGATTGTGAATGAAGAACCTGAACCAATCGAGAAATTCATTCCCGATATTAATCCTGAAATAATTCATACTCTTGGCAAGGCGTTGGAAAAAGATCCGGAGAATCGCTACCAGCATATTCAAGACATGGTGGTGGACCTGCGGCGATCGAAAAAAGATTCTTCGAGAGTCGGACGATTATCGACTATGAACCAACAGGTTTCGCATCAGGATATTGTTGCTAAGAAAGTAGAAGTTCTGTCTACGCATAAAAAAATGTGGCTGGCAACAGGCGGACTTGCCGTAATAATTATTACAGGCGCACTTTACTATTTCAATTTCGACAAGCATAATAATCAATCCTTGTCTCCCATGAAGACTGTCGCTTTCGCAAGTTATCCGGGTTATGCTGGAGCGCCGGCGTTTTCACCCGAAGGCAATTCGATCGCATTCGTCTGGAATGGTGACCACGAAGACAATTATGATATCTATGTAAAACTTATTGATGCCGGTTCGCCTTTTCGGCTTACTAATGATCCTGCCCCAGAGGGCGATCCGGTATGGTCTCCCGATGGCCGTTATATTGCGTTCTCGCGATCGGTTCATGGCGGCATTTCTATTTACACTATTCCTTCTTTGGGTGGTAATGAACGTAAAATAGCCGGTGTTGCATCCTCCAAAATAATTCTCAAGTCCATTGGATCAAGTATTGACTGGTCACCCGACGGTAAAACATTAGCAGTTTCTGCAACAGATTCTTCGGGAGTACCAAATTGCATATCGCTTCTATCAATTGAGACAGGAAGGAAACTGAAATTAACTTCACCAAATATAAATGGCCAGGGGGATTTTGGGCCGAAATATTCTCCCAACGGGAATCAGATTGCATTTTTGAAATCGCTCAGTTCCGGCGTCGTCGAACTCTATACGATTTCATCGAACGGAGGAAAAGAAAAACGGTTGACATTTGATAATCTTGTTGTTGGAAGTGAGGCTTGGACGAGAGATGGTCAGGAGATAGTGTTTTCATCCAACCGGGGAGGAAATACGACTTTGTGGAGAATGCCTTCGGAAGGCGGTCCACCAATGCCTGTGACAAACTCTGGTGAAGATGTTGGAGAGATCGACATCGGAAAAAATGGCAACAACCTTGCCTATAGTCGTCCTATGGAAAATATTAACATTTGGCGGTTGAATCTCGGAATATCTGTATCCGATCCGAAATCATCGACAAAACTGATATCATCGCGTCAAAAGCAGATGGGACCACAGTACTCACCTGACGGTCGATCCATTGCGTTCGTATCTGATCGATCAGGGAGTATGGAAGTCTGGGTCTGTAATAGCGATGGATCCAATCCAATACAATTTACTTTCTTTAGAGGTCCGCAAGTGGGGAGCCCGAGATGGTCACCAGATGGCCGTTCTCTGCTTTTAGATTCCCGAGAGAAAGGAAATGGAAATATTTACATTATGAGCTCCAATGGAGGAATGCCGCGTCAGTTAACATCCGGCAAATTCGAGAACAACATTCCCAGCTGGTCAAGGGATGGAAGATGGATTTATTTCAGCTCCAATCGTAGCGGAACTTTCCAAATATGGAAAATCCCGGCGGACGGAGGGCAAGAAATTCAGGTTACAAAAAACGGCGGATTTGTTGCGTTTGAATCTTACGATGGTAAGTATCTTTACTATGCAGAGAAAAATAACAACAGCGATATTCTGAGAGTACCGCTTATCGGCGGCGAAGAACAATTGGTCGATAAGCATCTAAGCGGTTTATTGTGGTGTATGTGGAAATTGACAGAGAGAGGAATTTATTTCATAAAACCAGATACAATCCAAAAAGGACGTATCTATTTTTATAGCTTTAGTACCCAACAAACAAATCAAGTTGCGATAACCGAAAAACCAATTTATTACTATTCAGGGATGGAAGTATCCCCGGACGAACGTTCTCTGTTATATACTCAGGTAGATCGGATTGAAAGCGATATTATGTTGATCCAGAATTTTCATTGAGAGGATGGAGGTAATAAGTATTGGTATGATCGAACAAACTATCACACATTATAAGATTATAGAAAAGCTCGGTGAAGGCGGAATGGGAGTTGTCTATAAAGCCCAGGACACTAAGCTTGACCGGTATGTTGCGCTCAAATTTCTTCCTGCACATTTGTCAAAATCTGATATAGAACAAACACGCTTAATACAGGAAGCAAAATCAGCGTCAGCACTCAATCATCCAAATGTCTGTACTATTTATGGTATCGATGAATATGAAGGTCAGCAATTTATTGAAATGGAGCTTGTTGATGGAAAAACATTAAAGGATACACTATCGGGGGATGACACATCGATTATATCTTTGCTGAGCTTGAAACAAGTTATCGAATTTGGAATTCAAATCAGTGAGGCTTTGCAAGAAGCGCATAGCAAAGGAATCATCCACCGTGATATTAAAGCAGAAAATATCATGGTGAACTCGAAGAATCAGATTAAGGTCATGGATTTTGGTCTTGCGAAGTTAAAAGGTTCATTGAAACTGACGAAAACATCAAGTACGGTCGGCACTCTTGCATATATGTCGCCGGAACAGATTCAGGGAATTGAAGCAGATACCAGATCGGATATTTTTTCGTTTGGCGTGGTTTTGTTTGAAATGACAACAGGAAAGATGCCATTCCGCGGTGAACATGAAGCAGCTATTATGTATTCCATCGTCAATGAAGAACCCGAAGATGCCGCGAAGTATCGCGAAGATATCCCAGGAGAATTGCTTCACATCCTCAAGAAATCACTCGAAAAAGATCCTGATGATCGCTATCAATCGATGTCAGAAATTATCATCGACCTTCGTCGCTTGAAAAAAGAATCGACGAGAGTCGTGCGTATCCCTGAGTTACAACGAACTGACCAGTTCCGAACGAGTATTCCAGCTCCGGCACCCACCATACCTACGAAGAGAGTATTCTCGAAAAAATATTTATTAAGCATAGGTATCGCTGCAATGCTCGTTGCTGTTTTCTTACTGAAGGATTCTATTCTGTCAACTCTTGCTGCAAAGAAAGATAAAAAAATAATCGCTGTTCTTCCGTTTGAAAATCTCGGTCCTAATGATAAAGATTATTTCGTGGATGGTATGACCGATGAAGTGACGAGCCGGCTATCCGGACTGTCTGGGTTGAACGTTATTGCAAGGTCAAGCGCAATTCAATACAGGAAAACCACGAAGACCATAAAACAGATCGGTGCAGAACTGGGTGTTAATTATATTTTACAGGGGACTGTCCGATGGGAGAATCTCAACGGTGAGACACACGTTCGAGTAAGTCCAACTCTCATCAAAGTCGAAGATGGAACGCAGGTATGGTCTCAATCCATGGAATCGGTGCTCTCAAGTGCATTTAAATTACAATCCGATATTGCAAGCAAGGTTGCCGAAGCGATGGATGTTGCATTGGCAAAGACGGAGCAGAGATCACTGGAGTCCGCTCTGACGGAGAATTCCGAGGCTTACGATTGTTATCTTCAAGCTGTGCAATATTCAGCCAGGAGTGTTTCGAAGTCGGATCAAGAGATTGCAATAACTTTACTGGAGCGGGCAATACATCTTGATCCTTCCTTTGCCGCCGCCTATGCACGACTTTCCATAATACATGCAAGTATGTATTGGTTTTTCTATGACCATACGGAAAGTCGTGTTGATCAATCCCGTTTAGCCGGAGAAAAAGCAATAGAATTTGCTCCCCTGCTTTCCGAATCACATGAAGCGATGGGATGGTATTATTACCATACAAAACTTGATTATACACGGTCCTTGGAAGAGTTCTCGCTTGCACTCAAGTACAGACCGAATAATTCGACTGTTCATTATGGCATTGCGGCCGTGATGCGCCGTCAGGGAAATATGCGTGGATCAATTGAAGCGTTTAAAAAATCGATTGAAATCAATCCACGAGCAGCAGATATTATTCGTCAGCTTGCAGAAACACAAACCTTATTGCGTGTGTACAATGAAGCAGATCGCAATTTTGTTAAATCGCTCGAACTTATGCCTGATGTTACTGCGACGTATTGGGATAAGGTGAGTAATCTCTTGTCCTGGAAGGGAGATATCGACGGTTCAAGACACATTATCGAGGAAGCCCGGCGATTAGGGAAAATCAATGAGACTGAATATCTTGGGGATTATATGAGTTATTACATTGAAGTAATGGGTGGCAATTTCCATGCCGCGCAGAATGTTCTCGATCGCACAACCACGAAAGAATTGTTGAATGATCAATTCAGTTATGCTCCTACAAGTCTTCTTCGCGCAGAACTGGAAACTCTACGCGGGAATGAATTACTGGCAAAGCAATATTATGACAGTGCAAAAGCATTTATTGAATTAAAGCAAAAAACCAATCCTGCTGATGAACGGCTTTATAGTACACTCGGTTTGACCTATGCCGCGCTGGGGCGCACGCAAGAGGCAGTGATTGCAGGACTGCGCGGAGTTGAATTGCTCCCAATTGAAAAAGAAGCCTGGCGTGGTTCATACCGTCTTCGGGAACTTGCAAGAATTTATGCTCTGGCGGGTGAACAGGAAAAAGCAATCGATATTCTCGAACGGTTGTTATCGATACCATGTGAAGTGTCTGTACCTCTCTTGAAGATCGAACCGTGGTGGAATCCGCTTCGTAGTAATAAACGATATCAAAAATTAATCGCTGATAATCATTAATATACAACACCCGCTGACATTCTTCGTGATATCACTATGATCTATGCTATCATTTCGGATATTCATGCAAATCTCGAGGCTCTTCAGCGTACTCTCGAAATCATCAAGGAACGGGCTGTAGATGAAATTATTTGCTTGGGGGACATCGTGGGATACGGGGCGAATCCGAATGAGTGTGTCGAACTCGTTCGGGAAAATTGCTCGTCCATTGTGATAGGGAATCATGATGCAGCTGCAATAGACCTTTCAGCAGCGGATGACTTTCATGCCTCAGCCAAAAAAGCGATCGTATGGACTGCAAATCAATTGACCGGAGTGAATAAGGAATTTTTATCTTCGTTACCTCTTGTCGTGAAGAAAGAGGAAATTCTCTTTGTCCATGCATCTCCGAACTCGCCAGAATTGTGGGATTATATCATTGATCCCATAGATATTAAAGTCGCGCTCGGTTTTATACAAGAAAAGATTTGTTTCTTTGGACATACCCATATACCTGGAATCTTTAGCATGCATGGGAAAGAAAAATCTGTGTCGTCACTTGATCAATATATTGTGAACGTTGGAAGTGTCGGTCAGCCGAGAGACAGAAATCCCATGCTGGCATTTGGAATCTTTAATTCTTCATCCTGGTCGTATGAACTTATCCGTTCAGCATATGCATTCCAGCAGGCAGCCGAAAAAATATATAGAGTGGGATTACCGGAGGAACTTGGATTCCGATTGATGTATGGCATGTAGTGCCGGTATAACAAAAGGCACCAGCGTAGTTACCGAATGAGCAAGTGGATGGGGCGGAGAGAATGAATCAAACGAAGCAAAGCAGCTGCCATTCAACCGAAAAAAGTTTTCCGGGAAGATAACCTGTTATCAAAAGCAAACATCGAAATCATCCGCAATAATCGAATTAAAATTACCCTGCAATCAATGCCCTGAGAATAAAGGAAGGGCGTATTGTATTCATATCTGTTCAACCTGCCTGAACAAATAAGTATCTATATTCAATTCGCAAGCAGAGCCTCAGATACACGATCATTCGTTCGAATTATTAAGGAAAACAAATGAAATGTTCAGTTCCTCCTTCCTTTGATCGAATGAATACTTCAATAAGATCTCTGAAATACTATGATTGAATCATATCACGGTCGATATCTTTCGTAGATAAAATCAAAAGTAAAAAATTTAATAAAATGAATATCTCAACGCCGTTTGTGACAAAATAAAAATAGTGTTTAGTGTTCTTAATTATTATTTTGAATCCCAATGAATTAATGAATATTGACAGGTTTAGAAAAGTGGTAAAAGCAGCCAATCTTCAATACTGGATTAAACACTTAGCCGTCATTCTCCTGATGTCGACTGTGGTATGTCATAGTCAAGACTTTAACTTCAAGGGCCAACTTTCACTGTGGGGAACAGAAATCAGATCTCAAAATGAGTGGAATGGAATTTCTGGTTTACGGTATATTCCTCAATTCAATTATAGTTATTTGCTGGGTGAGAATGATCTGCTCAATACCGAACTGCTGTTCAATTCTTATTATGAAACCGGTTCTATTTCCAGGGATTATGGATGTAAGTCTTATCGGGCTATCGTACGCTATACAACAGCGCAAACTGAAACACAACTCGGCCTTCAAAAAATAGATTTTGGACCGGCACAGCTTTTACGTTCTCTTATGTGGTTTGACCGGGTGGATCCCCGGGATCCTCTCAAGTTGACTGAAGGAGTTTATGCTTTACGGTATAAGTATAGTTTTTTGGATAATTCCCTTGTGTGGCTATGGTGCCTCTATGGCAATACAAATAACCAGGGTTATGAGTATTTCCCTACAGTAAAAAAAACTCCTGAATTTGGAGGACGCATTCAATTACCTGTTCCGGTTGGAGAAATTGCAGCCACATTTCATACGAGGAAGGTTGATGCATCGTTATTTTATTACAGAGAAAACCGATATGCATTAGATGGGCGCTGGGACATCGGTTTGGGCGTTTGGTTCGAATCGGTCTGGCAGCAGAATATTTCCAAGATGCCGATTTATAAATGGAATACTATGACTACCTTAGGAACAGATTATACTCTTCCGGAAGGGAACGGAATTTATATACTAGCAGAGCATTTGATCACAACAATTTCGAACTCGTTTTGGGGTACCAATCAAATCAGACATGTATCGGCATTGATGACCACATACTCGATAGATGTGTTCGATAAATTATTGCTGCAGGAATATTATGACTGGCACAATAAAAACCTTTATCAGTATTTTCAATGTCAGAGGACATATGATAACTTTATTATCAATATTGCTCTCTTCCATTATCCGGAAAATGGCGGGATTTTATTTATGAGCAGTCAATCCTCTTTATTTTCAGGATATGGACTGCAAATGATGCTTATATATAACTATTGAACCTCAAGGAATATTGTATGAACGATTTCCCGATAATAAAAGTAAATAACCTCATTAAAGATTATGCAATGGTCAAACAATCCTTTCGAGCGCTCAACGGCGTAAATATTTCTCTCAACATTGGAGAGTTTTGCGGGCTTGTAGGTCCAAGCGGTTCGGGGAAAACAACGTTATTAAATATCATTGGCGCGCTGGATAATCCCACCGATGGAGATGCAATAGTCATGGATAAAAGTGTCAATGCCTTAAGTCATAAGGAAGCTGCAAAAATGAGAACTGAATCAATCGGATTCATTTTTCAGACATATAATCTTTTACCCGTCTATTCGGTTTTTGAAAATGTCGAATTCCCGCTCCTGCTCTTAAAAATAAATAAAAGAGAAAGAGAAGAAGCTGTTATGCGGGCTCTGGAATGGGTCGGCCTTACAGGAAAAGCAAACTCTAGACCCAGTCAATTATCCGGAGGCGAAAGTCAGAGAGTCGCGGTTGCAAGAGCTATGGTAAAATTACCGAAGATAGTCCTTGCAGATGAGCCTACTGCAAATCTCGATGCGGCAAATTCGCATAACATTCTTAAAACTATGCAGAACCTTAACCATGAACTGAAAACAACTTTTATTTTTGCAACCCATGATGAAAAAGTTATCGGGTATCTGCGTAGAAAAATTGTACTGAGTGACGGTAAAGTTGTTGATGATGTCAATATTCATTAAACACCTGACAGAACAATGCTGATAATAAAATTAGCTTTCAGAAATATTATACATTCAGGTCTGAGAACCTGGCTGAACGTCCTTGTGCTTTCATTTGCATTTGTATTAATAATTCTGATAGAAGGGCTTTATGATGGGATGTCAGAACAGGTGAAAGATGCCGAGATTGATTCCCACGTCGGGGGAGGCCAGTTCTGGCAAAAGGAGTATGATCCCTATGATTCATTTTCATTGGAAAGGTCGCATTCGGAAATCCCGGCCGAATTGAAACAAGAGATTGAGAGGGGAAATGCGTCCGCTGTTTTCATTGTTTCTGCTTCAATATTTCCAAGGAATCTTATTCAATCAGTGAGTCTTAAAGGCATCGACCCGGATCAAAAAATAGTAAATCTTCCCGTTTCCATTCTGAAAAAAGAAATAGATACGAATGTAATCCCGGGAATCATCGGTTCGAGGATGGCAAAAAGTACGGGGCTGCAAACCGGTGATTATGTCTCTGCCAGATGGCGGAATATCAATGGAACTTTTGATGCGGGAGATATTAAAATCGTAAAGGTAATCGATATAAATCTCCCATCGGTTGATAAGGGACAAATCTGGATCCCTCTTGAAAAACTCCGCAATATGGTACAGGCTCCCGGGCAGGCAACGGTCATTACATTAAAGAAAAATATAGATAGAATTCCTGCAGTCAGCCGGAACTGGATTTTCAAAGATTATAATTATTTGCTTAAAGACCTGAATGACAACATCAACCGCAAAAGATTATATTCCAATTTTGTGTTCAGCCTTCTCCTCGGAATGGCCCTTCTCGCAGTTTTCGACACTCAGGTACTTTCGATCTTCAGACGACGCAAGGAAATAGGAACCCTGATGGCCCTTGGAATGACACGATGGAGTATTATCGGTTTATTTACTCTTGAAGGCTGCCTGTTGGGAATATTAGCCTTTATTGCAGGTACTGTTTATGGGTATCCGATTCTGGCATATTTGGCAAAAGTAGGCCTCGTTCTGCCGCGGATGATCGAACGGTCGCAATTTGCAATCCTTTTAACCCTCTACCCAAAATATGGACTACGGCTTTATCTTATAACAGGCATGATACTGTGTATGTCTGTTATCGTCGTCAGCTTCCTGCCCACGCGTACAATAACGAATCTTAAACCGACCGATGCTCTCAAAGGAAAATTATCATGATAAAATTCTTACTCAAAGGTCTGGTGAGAGATCGTCACAGAAGTTTGTTCCCTATACTCATCGTTTCGTTTGGAGTATTATTGACTACTGTTCTTTATTCTTTTATCAACGGAGAATTAAATGACCTCATTGATTCAAATGCCAGATTCGATACGGGACATCTCAAGATTATGACACGTTGGTACAATACATTGGCAAGCCAGATGCCTAATGACCTTGCGCTTACCGGATCAGAAAAACTTATGCTGTCGTTAAGGAATAAATACCCTGATTATGATTGGACGGCCAGAATAAAATTTGTAGGACTTCTCGACGTGCCGGATAAAAATGGTGAAACAAAAGCTCAAAATCCTGTTTTCGGGTTGGCAGTGAATCTGTTTGGCAAAAACAGTATGGAAGTAGAAAGACTTAATTTAGGCAAATCACTTGTGAGAGGCCGCATGCCTGAAAAACCGCGAGAGATACTTATCAGCGAAGAATTTGCGAAAAGGATGAATACAGGTATCGGTCAGCCTATCACACTGATTTCTACAACTTCAAGCGGTGCTATGGCAGTGCAGAATTTTATTGTGTGCGGAACAGTGAAGTTTGGCGTAGCAGTTATGGACCGCGGAGCGATGATTACAGATATCTCAGATATCCAATTTACTCTAGAAATGCCTGACGGTGCGTCAGAGATTCTGGGATTAAAAAAAAACAAATTTTATGATCCCGCCGAAGCAGAAAAAATAAAAATTGATTTTAACAGTGCATTTATCCATGCAAATAATCAGTATTCGCCCCTCATGGTAACGCTTGAGGATCAGAACGGACTAGGGGAATACCTGGATTACATTAATACTGTTGGGTTGATCATTGTTGGAATATTTCTGGTTGCGATGTCTGTAGTTTTATTAAATACAGGGCTGATGTCGGGGATTCGACGATATGGCGAAGTTGGTGTACGTTTGGCTCTTGGAGAAGCAAAAGACCGAATTTATAAATCAATGTTATACGAATCCGTTTTGATCGGTTTTGCAGGCTCAGTGATAGGGACTTGCTTTGGCCTGGCAGTAGCCCTATATCTGCAGGAGTTTGGGATTGACATAACGGAAACCCTCAGGTCATCATCAATTATGATGTCAAATATTTTACGGGCAAGGATAAGTGTTGCTAGTTTCTATATAGGTTTCATTCCAGGTCTCATGGCAACTCTCATCGGAACGACATTTTCTGGAATACAGATTTTTCAAAGACAAACAGCATCTCTTTTCAAGGAATTGGAGGCATGAAAATAATACTGGCTTTTACAGGTATTTTTATAACATTCACGATAACCGGATTCGCTCAGGTTCCATCAGGCACGGATGTCATAAAGGAGATAGATAAAAATCTGGTTTTGGATAATGCGATAAGCTTTACGACCATGATCATCCATGGCAGAAACGGTAGCCGTTCCATCAAGTCAAAAAATTGGATTGAAGGGAAGGATAAAGCCTTTGTTGAATATACCGACCCGGCGCGTGAAAAAGGGAAGAAAATGCTGAAGCTTGGAGATCAGCTTTGGAATTATTTTCCAGAGCCGATAGACAGAATCATTACGATTTCCGGGCATTTATTAAGGCAATCTGTCATGGGCTCCGATCTTTCATATGAAGATATAACTGAAAACCGAAAATTGATGGATATGTATAATGCAAAAGTCACAGGATCGGAAAGGATTAATGATCGGAATTGCTATGTTGTTGAACTTACCGCGAAACGGGAAGACATAACATATTACAGAAGGAAACTTTGGGTCGATAAAGAACGATGGATTCCATTAAAAGAGGAACGATATGCAAAAAGCGGAAAACCATTAAAGAGAAGCGAACTGCTGGAAGTATTCTCTATAGAAAACCGCTGGTATCCTAAAAGGATGCTCCATCATGACCTGATGCAGAATGGGGAAGGTACCGAATATATCATCGAATCAATTATTCTGCATGCCTCCATATCCGAGTCACAGTTTACAAAAGCCGCGCTGAAAAAATAGGTATATTTTGTACTCGTTTGGAAATCTGGCAGAAAAGAGGATGATCCGGAATAAAGAATACTTAATAAGATTTTTAGGAAGCAGCAGATGTTGAATCTTATCAATTTTCGGATTAAATAAATTCGGCATATCAAAATGATATGCCGAATTTACAAGTATTGTTTATTTAAGATATATTGAATAACCCAAAGAGAAAGCAAGATTATTAATACCAGTTCTGCTATCAGCACCTTTGGGACTTAAATTGATAAGTATGTAAGAGGCTCCAATCGCCGCCAATCCGCTATTGCCCACCCCTATTTTAATACCTGCTTTCCCACCGAAACTCAAACCTCCTTGGTCGAGATTACCGGTACCACCAAGAGGATTGGAATCCGATTTGAGTGCTGTGTACCCCACCATTCCTTCTATGTATGGGAATATTTTGCCTCCAGTTGAAAACGTATAACCCGGAGAGAGAAACAGCGCATACATTGTGATTGAAGATGATGCACCAGCAAGTTTCACTATATTAATTCCTGGAGCTAATGCTAAAGAAAATCCATCTGTTATAAAATAATTAACGTATGGCAGAAATTGAAAGATTGATGTTGATTTATCCGCTACGTTACCACTTGTAACCGCAGTGGAACTCGAATAAGAAATGCTGCCGCCCAGTTCAACTACATTCTTGGTGGCGTATTGAGCTTGAGCATTAAAGGCTACTAACAATAAAAGCAATATAATGCCTGTAAATAAAGCGAAAGATTTTTTCATAATTTCCTCCTGATATTTAATAAATACTAAAAAAGGAATTAGTTATAAAAAATACCTTGAATATTCATTAATCAAATTCATAGTATCGAATAAAAATTTAATATTCAACAATTCAATACAAATTTTATATTAAAATGATTAACGAGCAAATGAAACAAGAAACGGATGGACGCAGACTTGGCTCGTAGGAAGGAATTGATTGCAATAATTATCGCAAAAAAACAAGTATCTGCAATACAAAGGGGAAAGAAGCAATATTGCCAATTATAAATGAATCTTCGGCTTTGAACCTACGGAATACATGACAAAAACTGGTGATAAATCGCTAGGCTTTACCCCGCATCCGCGAGTAGGACTCGAACCTCCATCCCGACTTTGTCGGGATAACAACCGGGAATTACAGAGTGATCTCACCATGGATGAGCCGTTCAATCATCAACCTGCTTTTCCAGGATTTGATTTTGCGTTCTGCTTTCTGAGCAAGATACTTTGTAGGGAATTCTTTGACGAACACTAAGATCCAGGGACGATATCGAGCAGTGAATCCTTTTTCTATTGAATTATGATAAAGAAGACGACGTTTTGGATTTTCCGATGAGCCGGCATAGAATTTTTGATTTACATGGGATTGCAGAATGTAAAGGAAGTAGGGCATACAAGGGAAATCCCGTATGGATACATCACTACGGGATTTGCTCCGCGAGTAGGACTCGAACCTCCATCCCGACTCTGTCGGGATAACAGCCGGGAATTACAGAGTGATCTCACCATGGATAAGCCGTTCAATCATCGATTTGCTTTTCCAGGATTTGATCTTGCGTTCTGCTTTCTGAGCAAGATACTTTGAAGGGAATTCTTTGACGAACACTAAGTTCCAGGGACGATATCGTGCAGTGAATCCTTTTTCTATTGAATTATGATAAAGAAGACGACGTTCGGGATCTTTCGATGAGCCGACATAGAATTTAAGATTTACTGGGGATTGCAGAATGTAAAGGAAGTAGGGCATACAAGGGAACTTCCGTATGGATACATCACTACGTGATTTGCTCCGCGAGTAGGACTCGAACCTACAACCCTCCGGTTAACAGCCGGATGCTCCACCATTGAGCTATCGCGGAATCACAGCATTAAAAAACTCATCACTGCTGATGAGCTTTACTTAAATATATTTGCTAATCTCTCGAAAGTCAAGATGAGTCTTCAAAATTTCGTGCGTTGACTTTCCTTCCATTTCGGGGTATATTGACGCAGAAATAAATTTTAAGATAAAAAAAGGAGAGATGAAAATGTTCAAAGGCGGCATGCCGAATATGCAGCAGATGATGAAGCAGGTACAGAAAATGCAGGAAAAGATGGATCAAGTTCAGGCAGAGCTTGAAAATAAAATTGTGACTGCGGATTCCGGCGGTGGTATGGTGAAAGTTACAGCCAATGGTAAACAGCACATCGTAAAAATTGAAATCGAAAAAGAGGTAATAAGTCCGGATGAAAAAGAGATGCTGGAAGATCTTGTCCTGGCGGCAGTCAATCAAGCGTTGGAACGTTCAACAGCTATGGCAGCAGAAGAAATGCAAAAAGCAACCGGAGGAATGATGCCCAATATTCCAGGTATGAAGCTTCCCGGATTTTAAATAAATTTATCGAAGTCTATGAGACTTCCTGAATCGTTCCATAAATGGAATCTGATAATGTTTTATACTGCCGAATCAATTGAACAGCTTGCAGAACAATTTGCGCAGCTTCCCGGTATCGGAAGGAAGACAGCGCATCGTCTTGCGCTCTATGTTTTGAAAATGTCGCGTGAAGAAGTCGTGACAATGGCAAAAGCATTGGTGAACGTGAAAGATAAAGTACGGTATTGCACGATCTGCTCAAACATCACGGAAACCGATCCGTGCGCAATCTGTTCGAATGCTAAACGCGAGCAGTCGTGTATTTGTGTTGTAGAAGATCCGCACGATGTTCTTGCCATTGAGAAAACAAACGAGTTTAAAGGACTGTACCATGTTTTGGGTGGAGCACTCTCACCACTGGACGGCATCGGTCCGGATGAATTAAAAATTAAGGAATTGCTCCAGAGGCTTTCTACTTCTACGATTGAAGAAATAATCCTGGCGCTTAATCCCAATGTCGAAGGAGAAACAACCACGCTGTATCTTTCCCGTTTGTTGAAACCCTTGGGAATGAAAGTAACACGCATTGCACGCGGCTTGCCGGTTGGTTCCGACCTTGAATTTGCTGATGAAGCGACTCTTTCCAGAGCGTTTGAAGGCCGCATTGTTGTGTAAAGGAATTTTGATGCTGCGCTGTTTTGTTATGGCTCTTGGTATAGCGTTGTTATTCAGTATGATGTCATGTGATTTATTCAAAACCAGGACACCGGAGGAACCCTCGCAACATAGTTCGACCTATGTTCCACCGACAGATGTACTACTCGTGCTGCAGAATATGGTGAGTGCGTTTCAAGACGGTGATGCCGTCAACTATACTAAATCATTCTCCGAAACGTCATTTAGTTTTGAACCAGCGACAAGCGCACGTACCAAATATGGCGGCGAATTAATGAGTTGGGATAAAACGAAAGAACAACGATACTTTGAAAAAGTTTTAAATCACTTCTCGAATAATGCAAGAGTTGTTCTGGAGTTCGATCCTTTCACTCCAACATATAATAACAATACAAGCCAGGTTGAAACTGCCTATCATATCACCCTTCCTCTCGATGCAGGAGTGATTAAAAAATTCAATGGAAAAGTGCAGTATACACTTTCACAGGATCAATCAGGATTTTGGTCTATTAACCAGTGGGTGGATGTTGAGATCAATGTATCCGACTCAACATGGAGCGACTTAAAGGGTGTTGCATATTCACAGTGGTGATAATTGAAGTTCATCTTCATTTCCATACCATTCGTCTTGATGCTGGCTGCCTGTAATCCATTTGCGCCCGGGTTGGATGATTCTGCCGATGCAGCATCGAAACTTCTGAGCGATCAAAAAACACCCGACGGTATATTTCAAAATCTCGAATATGCATACACGCTTCGCGATACATCCATTTATGGACAGCTTATTGATGGCAACTTTACATTTGTTTATCATGATTATGATCGAGGTGTTGATGTTACATGGGGAAGAGATGAGGAGATGCGGGCAACATCGGGATTGTTCCAGAATGCACAACGATTGGATATATTATGGAATAATGTTGTATCATCTTCAATCGATTCCACTAATACAACGGCAATGATCAAACGGGGATTCAATCTAACGGTTATGTTTGATCAGAATACTATTATTTATATCGACGGATACGCAAATCTCACGCTGGGACGAATACGGGCGGAGGATCCGTGGATGATTGTCCGGTGGAATGATGAATCAAATAATTGAATTGGAAAGGCGGAAATGACGATTGCATATCAAGGTGAACCTGGTGCATTCAGTGAGCA
>Ga0182011_10000551_pt1 | contig 32812 bp, 28 predicted proteins | sample 711E1DmetaG_FD_120481 | JGI IMG/M metagenome (GOLD analysis project Ga0182011, IMG submission 120481) | Permafrost microbial communities from Stordalen Mire, Sweden - 711E1D metaG | ecosystem: Environmental > Terrestrial > Soil > Wetlands > Permafrost | place: Sweden: Stordalen | collected...
CCCCTATCAGTAAGAGCCCCATGGGCGAAGGGGATCGGCCATGATGATCAAGAACACAACATCAGTAGGCGGGGTTGAACCCGCGGCAAGCAAACCACAAACCGAAGCGACGGCTCCACGGCGTCAGGCAGATCGTGTGAGCACCGCGAATGCCGAGCAGGCGGCAGCTTTGGCGCGAGCTGTGCAATCCGACATAGGCGTGTCGCATTCCGCGCGCCTGGCACAGATCGAGGGCGCCATCCGTACCGGCAGCTACGCGCCCAGCGCGAGCGAGCTGGCCGACCGGCTGGTGTCTGCGGCCGAGATCGATGCCCGCCTGCAGGCCATGCTGGGAGGCTAGACGATGGACGAGCTGGACCGTGCCGCACAGATTCTCGACCACCTGCGAGCGATGCTGGAGGCCGAGTTGGCGCAGGCGCGGGGCCAGCGGCTGTTGATCCGCGCGCTCGACACCCAGGGGTTGTTCGAACGCGCTCGCCAGCGCAGCGCTTTCAACGCGCAACTGGCGCAACTTGAGCGCGTCTTGAGCGAGACCATGGAGGCAGCCGGCCACGCACTCGGTCTCACGGCGGTTTCGTTGGTTGACCTGCGCAAAGCGGCGCCCGAGGCGTCGCAGCGCCTGGATGCTTGCATGGCGGATGTGCGTGTCTTGGCCAGCGCCTTGCGCGAGATCGACGCCGTCAACCTGAAGTTGGGCGGACGCGCCCTCTCTCGTGTGCGTGGTTACTTGGCGGCACTGGCTCCCCAAACCGTGGCCTACGATCGACGAGGCGCGTGTCGGCCAATGGATGACATCTCGACCGCCTGCCGAGTGGCCTAACTCATGGATCTCATCAGCCTTCTCAACAACACAGCCAACGGCCTTTCAGCCATCCAGGCCAAGGCGGCCACCACCAGCAACAACATTGCCAACGCGAACACCCCGGGCTACGCCCAACAACAGGCCAACCTGGCCGAGGCCACCTCCAGCGCATTGGGCGGCAACCGCGGCTACATCGGCGGTGGGGTCTTCCTGCTGAACGTCACGCAGACTCGCGATCAGTTCGTCGAATCGCAGCTTCCCACGGGCTTCTCTCATTCATCCAGCTCCACAGCCGAGTCAGATGCTTTGGCTTCGGTGTCCACATTCAACAACGGCGTCGACGGCAATCTGAGCGACGCCATGAGCGCCTTCTACTCATCGCTGACCGCGCTGGCGCAAAACCCGGGTGACACCAGCCTGCGGCAGTCCGCCGTGCAATCCGCGTCCTGGCTCGTCTCAAGCTTCAATCGTACTTCAGTCGCGGTGGAGCAGGCGCGCAGTGGAATCGATGCCAGCGTCACCAGCACCGTTCAGCAAGTGAATTCCACTCTGGCGCAAGTGGCGCAGCTCAATCGGCGCATTTCGGTGATTGAAGCCTCGGGTGGCCAGCCCAACGACTTGTTGGACCAGCGGCACAACCTCATGGATCAAGCGGCGCAGCTCATCGGGGCCACCCAGGTGCCTGATGCCTACGGCAACATCAGCCTAGTCCTTCCCGGCGGCACCACCTTGGTCAGCTCGTCAGTGGCTGCAACCCTGACCGTACAAGGCAATGCTACCAACAAAGGCCACACCGACCTGGTGTTCACGCCGGCAGACGGTTCTGCTCCGGTTGTGCTCAAGCAGTCCGAGCTGGGCGGTCAGATCGGCGGCCTTCTTTCGGCGCGGGACGGCGCTCTGGGGACGGCCAGCACAGATCTCGACAACTTGGCCTTCAGCTTTGCCACGACCATCAATGGGCAGAACCAGGCGGGCTATGACCTCAACGGAAACCGGGGAGGCAACGTGTTCACCCTTGGCGCCACTCCGGCCAACACCGCCAACACCATCACGCTGGACTCGGCCCTGGCCAGCGACCCTTCGCTGCTTGCCGCGGCCGGCGCGGCCATTTCGGGTCCGGGGGATGCGACCAACCTTGCGGCCATGGTTGCCACCCAGAGCGCGCCGCTTTCGAACGGGCTGGATGTGCAGAAGGGGCTGGCCAAGATCGTTTCCGATTTCGGGACGGCAGCCGCTGATTCGCAGAACGCCGCTACCTTCAACAAGAGCATGCTGCAAAATCTGCAGGACACGCGCGCCTCCGTTTCCGGCGTGTCTCTCGACGACGAAATGGTGGGCCTCCTGCAGGCGCAGCACGCCTACGAAGCCCTGGCCAAAGTCATTACCACCGCCGCGGATATGCTCGAGACCCTGATTCAGCTGAAATCATAGGAGAAGCCCGTGCGCGTCACCGAAGCAATGATTTACCAGCAGACCATTGACCGGGCCAACGCTGCCCTGTCCAGGGTCGGCAAAGCCCAGGGCGAGATATCAAGCGGTCTGCGCGTGCAGGCGCCTGGCGATGACCCGCAAGCGGCTGGCCTGCTGGTCCGGCACAAGTTCGACCAAGCGCAAACCACCGCCATTCAGAACGGGGCACAGAGTGCCGCCGACGAGCTCAACGCCGCCGACTCGGCGCTGGGCAGCGTGAGCACCGTGCTCGCCCGCGCGCAGGTGCTGGCCACGCAATTCGGCAACGACACCTACACCGCGGACGACCGGGCCACGGCTGCAAATGAAGTCGACGGTCTCTACAAGCAGGCGTTGGGTAGTCTCAATACCCGTTTTGGCGATCGCTACATCTTCGGTGGATACCGCGACAACCAGGCGCCTTTTGCCGACGACGGGACCTACCAAGGGGACACGGGCGTGCGTCAGGTCGAGGTCGCGCCGGGCGTGTACGAGGACGCTTCGATTCGCGCGGATGTCACGGCCAAGGGCGTGGGAGGCGGTGTCGACATTCTACAGACGCTCACGGATCTGTCGACCTCCCTGCGCAACAATGACTCCGACGCCATTCGTGCCAGCATTACCTCCCTGCAGGCGGGAAGCAATCAGGTGTCCGCGGCGCAATCGCAAGCGGGAACATCGGTCAACATCTTCACCGCAACTGTCAACACCTGCGCTGCGCAGATCACCGACGAGAAGAAGGTCATCGGCGAGCTCGGAGATGCGGATGTCATGGACGCCTCCACGAAGCTCAGCCTGGCCCAGTATGCCCTCAATGCCACGCTGACGGCTGCCTCGCAGACGCTCAATTTCTCGCTGGTCAACCTGCTGAACAAGTGAGGGCGACCGCCGGTCGCCCCTACGAGCGGCCGGTCTGGGAGTTCCGGGCCAGCGTTGCTCGGCCCGAGTGAGCGGTAGCGGTAGCGTGAGCGGCCAGCGGAAAGCGGCCTGGTGTGCGGCCCGCGGCTCGCCCTTCCGCCTCCCGCGCAACGCCCACGAACACGCCCACGCCCACGCCCACGCGAGCCGCGGGCCGCGACCCGCCGGCCAGGTGTCGACGGGCAACCTGTGGTCGCCCCACGAGGGTCGCCCTTATCAGCCTCTGGGATTCGTGCCGAACCCCTTCTCGAACACGGGCACAGTGCCCTCAGCAAACACGAACAAGGAGTCAGAAGATGCTTTCCATCCAGACAAACATCGCAGCTTTGAGCGCCCAAAACGCCCTCACTACCACCAACAACAACCTGCAGAAGTCCATGGAGCGCCTGTCGTCAGGCTTCCGCATCAACCACGCTGCCGACGATGCGGCAGGCTTGGCCATCAGCGAAAAGATGCAGGCGCAAATCGGCGGTCTCAACCAGGCCGTACGCAATGCCAACGACGGCGCGTCCATGATCCAGACGGCTGAAGGTGCGTTGGATCAGGTCCAGACCATGATGGTCCGTATGCGCAACCTGGCCGTGCAGGCCGCTTCTGATACCAATGGTCCCCAGGAACGCGCTGACATCAACGTCGAAATCCAGCAGCTCAAGTCCGAAATCGACAACATCTCGAACCGGACCACTTTCAACGGCCTGGGCTTGCTCAATGGATCACTGGTGACCCAGCAGGCCGCGACCAGCACCGCAAAGACCGGCATCACGGCTGGCGGAGTGATCACGGGTGTGGACGTCTCAGGCGCGCAGGCAGGCCAGACCTACACCTTCTCGTATAGCACCGGTGCCGGTACGCTGACCTTGGCCGAGACGAGCTCCCCGTTGACCGTGAAGCCCTCGGTTACTCTCGATGTCAGCAGCGCAACCCTCCTTCCAGCAAATGGCACGGCCACGCTGAACTTTGGCGCTCTGGGCATCTCGGTTTCACTGGCCAATGCCACCCTCAGCGCCATAACCGGGGCCACCATCGGCGCAGCCATGGCGACAAAGACGGTAATTACCTCGGCAGGTTCCAGCGCAGCTACGCTGCAGACCGGCGCGGATGCGACCACTGCGAACACCACCACGGTGAGCATGCTTGATACCAGGTTGACCAGCGGTTCGGCTCCGGCAATGACCGGCCTGGCCACTGCGATTACCAGTTTCAACACCGATGCGATCACCGCAACCGGCGCCACTGACCCTGATGCGACCGGCCTCATCACCGCTCTCGACACGGCGAACAACTGGATCTCCAGCCAGCGCGCGACGCTCGGTGCGGCGCAGAACCGATTGGGCTATGCGGCCGCCAGCTTGACCACCACGTCTCAGAACGTGTCGGCAGCCAACAGCCAGATCCGCGACGTGGACGTGGCCACAGAGACCTCGAACATGTCCAAGAGCCAAATCCTGATGCAGGCCGGTGTCTCGGTGTTGGCGCAGGCCAACCAAGTGCAGCAACTGGCGCTCAAGTTGCTTGGCTAACCTGACGGAAAGCTAACGGCAACATGAGCTTTGGACGACCGCCCTGGGGAGCCGGGTGCCTGGGACGGTCGTTCCTCTATAGATGCGATTACTTCCCACCGATGATCGTAACTACAGGGGCCGGAATCATGAATCCTCAGCGTGAATAGGGTGAAGAGAACGAGTCAAGCCGCAACCGGAGTAAAGCAATGAGAGCCTTCCGCACCTACACCAACGCCAACGTCAGCACGGCATCAGCGCCCCGAATCATGATGACCCTTTTCGAGACGGCGCTGCGGCACATGCGCGCCGGCAAGGCTGCGTACGCGATGGGCGACTACCGCACCGGCGGCGACGCGGCGGAGCGAGCGTCGGCTATCGTGCTGGGACTTCAGGCCACGCTCAAGCATGAGCTTGCGCCCAGCCTTTGCGAACAGCTCGACGCAGTCTACGGTTTCGTGGTGGCCCGCCTGACCCTGGCTGTTGGGGCCATGTCGGCCCAGTACATGGAAGAGGCCGAGCGCGTGTTTCTTCCCATTGTCGAGGCGTTCGACCAGGCGGTGGCCAGTGAAGCCGCAGCAGCTGCCGTACCCGCGGTGGCGGTCGGGGGCACGGGCCGATAATGGCAGCCAGCGATCCCTGGCTGACCACGCTTGCACAAGGGGCTCGCCTCTTGCAGGCTGGCAAGGCTGAGGAAGCGGCGCGGGCGCTCGCGGGCCTGCAAGCCCTGTGTGCCCCATCCGCTGCGCGACCCGCTCCGGCGGTCGTGGCACAGGCGCGCGAACTGCTTCAGCGCTGTTTCGCTGCTGAGGCCAGCTTGCGGCAACGTGTGGTGGAAGACCTGAACCGTCTTGCTTCTGGTCACCGGGCGCAGGTCTATCGCCATCCGGCTCAAGGACAGCGCTAGACGTGTCGATACCCGATTAAGGAGATTCTCTTCATGGCCACCTCACCCGTATCGACCACAGGTCCGCTTTTCCAGGCCGGTGGTCTGGCGTCAGGGCTCGACACCACCTCGATCGTCAACAGCATCATCACGGCTGATTCGGCGGCCATGTTGCAGGTTCAGAAGCAGCAGGCGGCCTACTCGGTCCAGATCTCGACCTTGGCCACCCTGACCAGCAAGCTGCAGGCGCTTCAGAGCGCGACCGACGGCCTAGCCACCGCGGGCCTGGCACCTATTCGGGCTGACTCGACCTACGCGGACTTTTCCGCGACCGGCTCCGCGCCCGCCGAGGGCAGCTACACGGTTCAGGTAGCAACCATGGCGCAGGCTGCGAAGATGCGCAGCACCACCTTCTCGTCCGCCCAGGACCCCAATGCGCTCGGCCTGACCGGCAATCTTCAGTTCAGCATTGACGGTGTCACCAGTCCCAGCACGGCTATCAACATGACCGGCATGAGCCTGTCGGCTGTTGCCGAAGCCATCAACCAGAAAGTTCCCCAGGTGACCGCAGCGGTGGTCTACACCGGCAGCGCCTACGCCCTGTCAGTGACCCGCAAAAGTACGGGATACTCGACCACGCAGGCTGGGGCCTTGCAGGTCATCGGCGGCGCCGGCCTGAGCCTGCAGACCATTCAGCAGGCGCAAAACGCTTCGCTGAAGGTGGACAACCTCCAGGTCACGAGCCAGAGCAACACGATCACCAACGCCATTCCTGGCGTGAGCTTGACCCTGCATGGACAGTCCGACGTCGCTACCAACGTCAACTTCGCCACCGATACCAGTTCGTCCGCTTCGGGTATCAAGGGTTTCATCACCGCCTACAATGACGTCGTCACTCTCCTTAGCAGCCAACTGCGGCCCGATCCGTCACTGGCGGCGACCAACAATCCCCTGGCTGGCACCAATCTTCTTACCATCGAACACGACATGCAGAGCTGGCTCTCCACCAAGGTGAACGGCAGCGGCGCGGTGCAAACCATAACTGACCTGAACGTGAGTTTGCAGGACGATGGGACATTGGCGCTCGACAAGCTTCCGCATGGGAACACATTTGCCGAGGCCATTGCGGCAGACCCAAGCGGCGCCAACAAGCTGTTCACCACGACCAAGACAGGCATAGCGGCACTGGTCGATGCCCTGGTCCAGCGGCAGACCGAGCCGTCGAGCGTAACTCTGTCGGATGGAAGTACGCTGTCCGTGGATGGCGGATTGGAGGGCGAGACCACGTTGCTACAAAACAGCACCACCGCCCTCGACGACACGGTCAACTACTGGCAGGTCTATCTGGACAACGAGCGCACCAGGCTGACCTCCGAGTTCACCGCGATGGAATCAACGGTCGCCACGCTCAACACGACCGCCAACTACCTGAACCAGCTCTTCTACAGCAGTTCCAGCAACACCTACAAGACCACTAGCAACGGGTGATCCGTCCGCTTCGAGGTGATCACATGGCAGTGGTCTTGCTCGATTCGGTAATCGAAGAACTTGCGGCGGCGGTTGTGATGACCGAGGCGAACGATCGAGAATCGCTCGACACCGTTCGTCGCTGCTTGCAGAGACTGCGCACGGCTGTCCACGCGGGCAGCGAGTCGGAGGAATTGATTACGCTGGCCGACGCGTGCATAGCTTTCGAAACCCGACTCGGGGCATCCGGTGCGGAGACCGACGCTGAAGCATTGAGTGCGCTCTCCCAGGCCGTCGCAGGTTTGCAGTCATGCGCGGCCACAACCGCGAAATCGCCCAAGCAGGCGTCCGTGACCTCGCCCGAGCGGGTAACGCGCGACGAGGATACAGTTGGTCTCATCGGCGAATTCCTCAGTGAGAGCGAAGAAGGACTTGGGCGCGCGGATCAGATCCTGATGCACGCCGAGCACGAGGGAGCCAGCGCCGAGGCAGTCAATGGCCTGTTCCGTGTCTTCCACACCATCAAGGGCGTGGCGGGATTCTTGGAGTTGGCCGAGGTCACCACATTGGCCCACACCACCGAAACCATGCTCAACCGTTGCCGCGACGGCACGCTGAAGCTGGCCGACGAGCGGCTGGAGGTCGTGTTCGACGCCACCGCCACGGTGCGCCGGATGTTGGCGGAGTTGCGCACGGCCGTGCAGGACAGCGTGCCGTTCGCAACCCACGAGAATCTGGAAGGACTGCTGCAGCGTTTGCGTGCGCTGAGCGAAGATGCGACTCCGGCAGTCGCGGCAGCGCCAGCCGAGCCAACTTCGATTGAGCCTGCGGCTTCTGTCTCCGCCGCCAGCCGCAGTCCAGACGCGATGGGGGCCACCAAGCTGCGTGAAACCGTGAAGGTCGATCTCGAACGGGTGGACGCCCTGATGGCCATGGTGGGCGAACTGGTCGTGGTCGAGGCCATGGTGGGCAACGCACCTGAGATTGCCAAGTCCGCCTCGGCGCGCGTGCGCAACTGTCTGTCCCAACTGGCCAAGGTCACGCGCGACCTGCAGGACGTGGGGATGCGCATGCGCATGGTGCCGGTGGCGGGCGTGTTGCAAAAGATTGCGCGCATGTCGCGCGACCTGGGTCGCAAGAGTGGCAAGCCACTACGCGTGGTGCTTGCGGGCGAAGCCACCGAGATGGATCGCAGCATGGTCGAGCAGATCGCCGACCCGCTGGTGCACATGATCCGCAACGCCGTGGACCACGGGCTGGAGCCACCCGACGAGCGGCGCCGAGCGGGCAAGCCCGAGGAGGGCACCATTCGCCTGTCCGCCTATCACGAGGGTGGCAGCACTGTCATCGAACTGGCTGACGACGGCCGCGGGCTCGACCGCGACGCCATCCTGGCCAAAGCCCGCGACCAGGGTCTGGTAGGTCCCAACGACACCCTGTGTGAGTCGGACATCCACATGCTCATCTTCGCGCCGGGCTTCTCCACCGCGAAGCAGGTCACCGAGGTTTCGGGACGGGGCGTGGGCATGGACGTGGTCAAGAGCAACCTGGAGGCCATGCACGGCCGCGTGACCATTAGCACCACGCCAGGCCAGGGCACGACCTTCAAGCTGGTGCTGCCGCTGACCCTGGCCATCATCGACGGGATGATGGTGGCCTGCGGCCAGGACCGCTACATCATCCCGACCCTTTCTGTGGTCGAGTCGATCCGGCCCAACCAGAGCATGCTGGTGGCCTTTGCTGGCCAGCTCGAAATGCTCAATGTGCGAGGACAGATCCTGCCCCTGGTGCGCCTGGCCCGCCTGTTCAACATCAGCGACGCCAAGAGCGACCCCACTCAGGCCATCGTGGTGATCATCGAGGGGGTGGGGCGCCGACTGGGGCTTCTCGTCGACGAGGTGGTCACCCAGCAGCAGGTGGTGATCAAGAGCCTGGGCCAGGGCCTGGGCCCCACCCGTTTTCTCTCCGGCGCCGCCATCCTGGCGGATGGTCGGGTCGGCTTGATCATAAACGTGGAAGAGATCGCGGGAACCACTGTCGAGCGACGCCCAGGGACGGCCAGCGCCTCGGCAGCTGCGCCTGCCGTTGTGTGAGTGAGAAGGGAAGACTGTGACGAATACAACCCCAATGACTGCGAACGGCAAGGTGTCCGGCATCCCGAGCAATGGCGATTTGGCGGGAAAGTACATGGCGTTTCGTCTGGCCAACCAGGACTACGCCCTCGCCATTCTCGAGGTGCGGGAAATCATTGGGTTGGTGGACATCACTCGGGTGCCTTGCACCGACAGCTTCATTCGTGGGGTCATCAATCTGCGCGGCAAGATCATTCCAGTCATCGACCTGCGCATGAAGTTCGGCATGGAGCCGTGTCCGACCACCGAACAGACCGTCATCATCGTGGTCCAGTACGCCACCACCCGGGGCGAGATCACCATGGGCATACTGGTGGATCAGGTGCAGGAGGTGCTGTCCCTCGAAGCTGACAAGATCGAGCCAGCGCCCAGCTTTGGCGCCGGCAGCATAAGCGCCGATTTCATCCTGGGAATCGGCAAGGCCGACCAGCGCGTAGTCTTCTTGCTCGACATCGGACGGGTGCTGAGCGGCGACGCAGCGAAAACAAGGGTTCCGGGGGTGACGGCGTAGCACCGTTTTCCACAGGGAAGGAGTCCAGGGATGTTTGCCAAGACGAAGATAGGTGTCAACGCGATGGTGGCACTGGCCGCGATCGTGGTTATGAACGTTGGATTGGTGGCGTACAGTTCGGCCAAGCAGCGCCAGGCTGAGCAATCCAACCGGGTCCTGTTGCGTGAAGCCGCTGACCGCACGGCCACCGCCCTCGATCCGTCGGCCAAGGCAAGGGCCGACGTCACCACCGCCGACTCGGCCATCCCGACCAGCCAGATTCTCGTGGGCATTGATGTACTCTTGGCGACGCTCTTGGGATGGCTCGCCTATCGTAGCACCCGCCGCGCGATTCAAGGCCTACAGGGCGAGGCGGAACGCCTGGTCGCGGCCACCGTGGGCGGTGAACTTGACTTCCGCGCTGACACCAAGCAGGTGCACTTCGAGTTCGCCGGTGTAATGACTGGCTTCAACCGCGTGCTCGATGCCGTGGTCGAACCGCTGCACATGGCGGCCGATTGCTTCGACCGCATCGCCAAGGGCGACATCCCCCCCAAGATCTCCGACAACTACAACGGCGACTTCAATACCCTCAAGAACAACCTCAACGCCTGCATCGACGCCCTCAACGCCGTGCTGGCCCGCTCGGCCCACCTCTACGAGGCCCAGAAGGCCGGGTTCATCGACGCCTTAATCAATGAAGAGGAATTCGCCGGCGCCTATCGCGATCTCGCACACCGGGTGAACGAGATCGTGCGAACCAAGGTCAGGACGATTCTCACCATTCTGGACATCCTGACCAGCTACGCCGAGGGCGACTTCGCTCCGGTGATGGAGAAGCTGCCTGGAACCCAGGTGGTCATCAACGAAAAGCTGGATCGGCTGCGCAACAACTTGTGCACGGTGGTGACTGACCTGGACAAGCTGGTTCAGTCGGCCCTCGAAGGACAGCTCTCGGTCAGGGTGGATGCGTCCTGCCACGCGGGCGAGTTCCGCAAGATCGTGGAGGGCGTGAATCGCACGCTCGACGCCATGGTGGCGCCCATGAGCGAGGCCCGCAGCGTGCTCGACCAGCTCGCGCAGCGCGACCTGTGCGCCCGAGTGAAGGGCGAGTATCCGGGCGACCACGCCCGCATCAAGGAATCCGTCAACCAGACCGCCGAGGCTTTGCACGAAGCGCTGGCCCAGGTGTCCAGTGCGGTGGACCAGGTCTCGGCGGCGGCGGGCCAGATCGCCTCGTCCAGTCAGATCGTGGCCGACGGTGCCTCGCAACAGGCCAGCTCGCTCGAAGAAACTTCGTCCGCGCTTGAATCCATGAGCGCCATGTCCAAGCGAACCTCGGACAACGCGGTTCAGGCCAATGCCCTGGCCCAGACCGCGAAGAAGGCGGCCATGAGCGGCACCAGCGCGGTCGAGCAGATGTCGGTGGCCATGACCAAGATCAAGTCTTCGGCCGAGGGGACCTCGCAGATCATCAGAGACATCAACGAAATCGCCTTCCAGACCAACCTGCTGGCCCTCAACGCCGCGGTCGAGGCAGCGCGGGCCGGCGAGGCCGGACGCGCCTTCGCCGTGGTGGCGGAAGAGGTGCGCAGCCTGGCCTTGCGCTCAAAGGAAGCGGCGATGAAGACCGAGGAGCTGATCAAGGAATCGGTCCGCCAGGCGGGCGAGGGCGAAGTGACGTCGCAGAAGATGGCGGGCAAGCTGACCGAGATCCTGGAGGGCATCGAGAAGGTGAGTGGAATCGTGAACGAGATCTCAGCTTCGGCGAAGGAGCAATCGGCGGGGGTGGATCGGATCAACCGAGCGGTGGCGGACATGAACAAGGTCACGCAGCAGAATGCGGCCAATTCCGAGGAGTCATCGGCCGCAGCCGTGGAGCTTTCGAGTCAAGCGGAAGAAGTGGCCGCCATGGTCAGCAGTTTCCGGCTCGCGCGCATCCGTGGCGTTCCGACCCGCGCCCGAGTGGACGTCCCGACGCTGACCAAGGCCGCGCGCCCCAACGGGGGCAACGGTCGCCCTGCGACGGTCAAGCCGGAAAATGTCATTCCACTTGATGGTGATCCCGCTTTTCGTGACTTCTAGCCGCAATCATGGACAGTGTGGTTTTCAAACGTTTCTGTGCTCATGCGCACCAGGAGGCCGGCATCGCGCTTGGCCCGAGCAAAGAAGCTCTGCTGACAGCCCGGGTGGGCAAGCGCATGCGCGCCCTGGGCATCGACGACGAACGCCGCTACCTGGACTACCTGGAAGCCGACCGGACCGGTGAGGAACTGGTGCAGTTTCTCGACGTCATCTCGACTAACCACACCTCATTCTTCCGCGAACCGGACCACTTCGATTTGCTGCGCACATTGGTCGACGAGTGGCGCCGCACGGACCTGCGTCGCCTGCGCATCTGGTGCGCGGCTTCGTCCAGCGGCGAGGAGCCCTATTCCATCGTGATGACGGTGCTGGACGTGCTGCAGGACCCGGACATCGATTTCAAGCTGCTGGCCACAGACATTTCCACCCGCGCGCTGACCGACGCGCGGCAAGGCGTGTATCCCATCGACCAGCTCACCGCCATCCCGCGTCCGTTTCTTGAGCGGTACTTTCAGCGCGACGAGAGCGCCAGCGACACCTATCGCGTGCGTGACGAGGTCAAGCAACACGTGGTCTTCCGCCGATTGAACCTTGCGCAGCCGCCGTTCCCCATGCGCGGGCCGCTCGATGTCGTGTTCTGCCGGAATGTCCTCATCTACTTTGACCTGCCGGTGCGCCAGCGTCTGCTGGCGGCCATTTCCGCGTTGTTGCGGCCAGAGGGCTGGCTGTTCCTGGGTCACACCGAAAGCCTGACCGGGATCACGAGCGGTTTTCGGATGGCGCGCCCATCCGTCTTCTTCCTGCCTAGTGAAGGAGAGCTCCCGGCGGAAGCTGGTCTGCTGCCATGATCAAGGTGCTCGTTGTCGACGATTCGGCCGTGGTCCGGCAGATCCTGCAGGGCTCCCTGTCGGCTGACCCGGACATCCACGTGGTGGGCACCGCGCCCGATCCCTACGTGGCCCGTGACATGATCGTCGAACTCAAGCCCGACGTGGTGACCCTGGACGTGGAGATGCCGCGCATGGATGGCATCACCTTCCTGCGCAAGCTGATGCACTACTACCCTTTGCCGGTCATCATCGTGTCGTCGCTGACCTCGGCAGGAGGCGAGCTGGCGCTGGAAGCGCTGGCCGCCGGCGCGGTCGAGGTGATGTGCAAACCGGGCGCGGCGTTCACCCTGAACGACATGGCGGCGGAACTCATTGCCAAGATCAAGACAGCCGCCTGTGCCCGGGTGAGCAAGCGCGAGGATGCCGGGGGCGAGACCGCCGAGGTGGCTTCGCTGGGAAGAAATACCAATCAGATCGTGGCACTGGGCGCCTCCACCGGCGGCACAGTGGCACTGGAATACGTTTTGTGCCGAATGCCGGCCGATGCTCCCGGCATGATCATCGCGCAGCACATGCCGGCTCTCTTCACCAGGCAATTCGCCGACCGCCTCAATCGCCTATCGGCCATGGAGATCCATGAGGCGCAGGAAGATGATTCGGTCCTGCCCGGTGTGGCCCTGGTGGCACCCGGCGACAAACACCTGCTGCTGCGGCGTTCGGGCATGCGCACCTTCGTGAGCGTAAAGGACGGGCCGCTGGTACACCGACAAAGACCTTCAGTGGACGTGCTCTTTCGCTCAGTGGCGCACTCCGCGGGCAAGAACGCCATCGGTGTCATAATGACCGGCATGGGTGTCGACGGAGCCGCGGGTCTGGCCGAGATGCACCAGGCGGGCGCCCACACCATCGCCCAGGACGAGGCCAGTTGCGTTGTATTCGGCATGCCCAAGGCCGCTATCGAAATGGGGGCAGTCGAACGCGTGCTTCCCCTTAAGGAAATTCCAGATGCAATCCTCCACATTGTGCGCGCGACTAGCTAGCCATTCGTTTTCTGACGTTCGTCCACGCGCGTGGCCGTCGGAAAACCGACGGTCGCATTGCGGTAGGCGCGGGAGCACGATGTGCCGCGAGTGGTCCCGGACTTGCAGGCTCTCATCAGGATCCCTGTCCCCCACACAGACGCACATGAAACAGCTTCCCCCGTCCGAGCGACTGGCTGTCTTGGTTTCCAGTGTGACCCAGACCATGTTGGGAATCTCGTTCGTCCCTTCGCTCGGCGCCCAGGCCCATCCCGACCCTTGCTGGCGTACTGCCGTCATGCTGGTCGATGGCGCATGGCCCCTGACCGTCGGTCTATCGTCAAGCCAGCAAGGGTGTCTCGCCTTGACTGCGGCCTTGTTCTCTTGCCCACCGTCTGCGGTGGACGCCGCAATGATCGACGATGCGCTTTGCGAGCTGGTCAACATGACTGCGGGGCTGCTCAAGATGGAGATGGCGCTCGACCAAGCGCTCAGCCTGCCGCAGGTGGTGACCGACGCTTCGGTGCTGACCAGCCTGGCGGAGTTGCACCCGGCGCTGGTGCTCAAGGCGAAGGAAATCGATCTTGCCCTCTGGGCCTACCAAGGCCGAGCGATCACGAAGTTCACGGTGGCGGCCTAGATGGAAAACAGGATGACGACCAAAGCAGAAGGATCTTCCCAATGCCACGCATTCTTACGGTAGATGACAGTCGTGCCATTCGGATGATTGTCGCCAAACAACTGCAGCCGTTGGGCTTCGAAATTGGCGAGGCCGAAGACGGCATCGATGGCCTGGCCAAACTGCAAAGCGCGGCCTACGACCTGGTGGTGCTGGATGTCACCATGCCCAACCTCGACGGCCCGGGCATGTTGGCCAAGATGCGCGAGAGCGGAAGCAAGACGCCGGTGCTCATGCTCACCTCGGAGTCCAAGACCGCCATCGTGTCGACGCTCATGCGTCTGGGCATTTCGGACTTCGTGCTCAAGCCATTCAAGGGCGATGAGTTGAAGAGCAAAGTCCTGAAGGCGCTCAAGCTTCCGGCGGACTATGCGCCGGCTGGCGCCCCTGCGCCGCTTGCACCCGCTGCCGCGTCCCCTGGGGAGCGGGCGCTGGTCATCGATGACATGGAGAACGTACACAAGAAGGTGCGGTCGATGATGCCGGCGTCGGTGACTCTTGATGCCAGCCTCAACGCCGCGGAGGCCTTGGGCCTGTGCCGCGCCAACCAGTACGCCCTGATCCTGATCGACGGGGACTTGCCAGACGCCAACCTGGCCTCGCTGGCCAGGCAACTGCGCCTCTTGCAGCCCAAAGCGGTCCTGGTGGCCATGGCTCTGCGCACGGCCAACAACGTCGCGGGTGAGATGCGCGCGCAAGGTCTTGATGACGTCTTGTTCAAGCCCTTCAGCGGCCCAGCGGTCGAAGCCCTGGTCGCCAGGTGTTTTCAGGGCCACCAGGAACTGGTTTTTGCCGAAGAAACCTTCGTCCGACTGGCCGGTTTCGGCGGTCGCGACGACAAGTTGGATGGCTACTTCCAGAAGCTTTCCGCCCAGATGAAGCAAGCCATAGGCAAGCTTGCCGAAGGTTGTTTCGACAGCGCCGTGCTTGATGCCACCCAATTGCCGCTGGTTCAGCCCATCCGGGCCGCGCAATTCATGGCCGAGGTGTGCAAGGCATCCGCGGATTGCGGCGTCAGCCTGCGTGTGGTGGGTTCGGCCGAACTGGCCGTCGTCATCGCGGGGTTCCAGGATGCCAAGTCTTTGCGCCTATTCCAATCAGTCGAGCAGGCACGCGCGGCGGCCTAGGTGAACCCCATGAATTTCGCCGACCAGCTCGAACGGATCGTCAAGAGTCGCATTGAAAAGGACAGTCTGACCCTGCCCACGCTGCCCGCAGTCGCCATCAGGGCCATCGAGCTGACCCGCACGGCGGATTTCAACCTGCAAGCTGCGACGTCCCTGATTGAAAAGGATCCTGTGCTGGCTGTGCAGGTGCTCAGGTTGTGCAAGAGCGCCGCGGTGGCCACACGTGAGCCGTGTAACACCATCGGCCAAGCCATCTCTCGCCTGGGCGCCAAGAACCTGCGCGGCGTGCTGCTGGAGATCTCGTCTCGGCGCTCTCTCGAATCGCGCGATCCCAAGGTCACGACAGCCGTGAAGACTCTGTGGGAGCATTCCCGGGCCGTGGCTCAACTCGCGCAGCGGGTGGCGGTGGTTTCCGGCGCGTCGGATCCTGACATCGCCTATCTGGCGGGCCTGCTGCACGACCTGGGCAAGCCGGTGGTTGCCACGATTCTGCTGGAGGCGGAAAGCCAGATCGCGCAACGCAATCCCAAGCTGTGGATTGATTTTGCAACCTGGATTGACGTGGTTCAGCGCTGCCACCGACCCATCGGCGTCGAGTTGGCGCGGAAGTGGCAGCTTCCCGACGAAATCCAGAAGGCCATCGAGGAGTGCGGCGACTATGATCCGGCCAATCGGCTATCGACTGGAAATGCCGTGCGCTTTGCCAACGCCGTGGTCAAGCAGCAGGGCATCTACACCGGATCGGTGAGCGCCGAGGATAACGACGCCTTGATCATGATCGGGCGCTCGCTGCTGGGCATAGACGACGAGACCCTGACCCGCCTGTCGAGCGACTTGAAAGAGAAATCCCGGGAAGCGGCGTAGAGCGCGAGATACTGCGCGCTACTTGCGCCGGCCGATCAGCCTGGCTCGCCCGCGATGCGGCGCACGGCTGCGAGAAGAAGATCGGTCTGGAAGGGCTTCACGATCCAGCCCTTGGCCCCGGCGCGCTTGGCCCGGGTGATGAGGTCAGGCGATCCTTCCGTGGTCAGCATGATGACGGGCAAGGGCAGCCCAGCCGCGTCGCCCTTGATGGCTTCGAGGAATTCGAGACCGTTCATGCGGGGCATGTTGATGTCGCACAAGACCATGGCGATTTCTGCATGCGCGCGCAAGGCATCCACGCCCTCCCGTCCGTCACAAGCCTCGACGATCTGGTACCCCGCCGACTTCAGCGTCAGGGAGACCTGTTGCCGAACCGTCAGGGAGTCGTCCACTATGAGTACGGCCTTTTTGCTCATGACTCTACGCTTCCATACCTAAAACAGAACAATAGAACCTTCCTCTAGGGCTGCGCGTTCTCCGTGCAAAGGGCTTTCTGCCAGTTGAAAGGTCGGTGTTGTGTCCAGCTCAAGCCAGCCTTCCAACACCATACCATCGATGGCGAATGAAATGGGATCGCGAGCAGGCTGGAGACTGGAGGCCAGACGCAAATCCGCGGCCAGTGCACTCTGCGGAACGCTGACAGCCAGCTTCACCCCGTAGGCCAGCAATCGATTGTGAAAGCGGCCGACCGACTGGTTCACGAGTTCGCAGGCCCAGTCAGTCAAGTCGCGTGGCGTGACGGTGGGGGGCAAGGGATGAAGCCGCGCAAAGAGCTTGCTGGGGCCGAGGAGGGTGAACGAGCCCCGAAGGTCATCGTTGCCGAACCCGCTGAAGGCCGCGATGCTCTCGCCGGTGGGTGGCGGCTGCCGGCCCCCGGTGAGCCGCTCGGGACGCACCCCCAATTCGGCAAGCAGTTCGGTCATGCACTGGGCAAGAAGCTCAGACAATCGCGCTTCTTGGGGATAACCAGGCATCACGACCTCATCATGTCCCTTTCGGCGGAACCTGGGAGGATCTGAAGTCTTGCAGGAACGCACGCTGGAAGAAGACAAGCAGCTGGTCTACGGACTCTTCCTCGACGAGGAGCACAAGGCTTGGGGCTTCGCCACGCGGCAAGGGGCAGCCGGGGGCGCCGACGATTGGAAACAGCTCGCCATCGTCGTGAAGGCCGACCGGAAACCGGGCGTGCAGGTGATCGACCGCCACGTGCCGGGGCAGAACGTGTTTGAATTCTCGATGGCCGTCTTGCTGGAGCCCTTTCTCATCCGGCTCCGCGTTCTCTGTGGCCTTTGTGAGAAACAGCCAACTTCGATCCACGCTCCATGCGATGCCGAGTTGGTAGCACCGGATACTCAAGCCATGGGGCGCAAGTGACGATGTTCGGTTCGAGAAAAGAAAGCGCAAGTCGCGGTAGGGTCGTCTGATCGCGCATGGTTTGCGCCCGGAACAGGGCGGGAGGCGCTGATTTGGGACGCTGGCAATCCACAACCCGGGAGTATCCAATGGGACCGCGACCGACCAGGTTCCATCTCATAGCTGTTTGCGTGGCGTTCGGGCCTGCAAGTCTCGTGTCGCAATTTGCTCTTGCTGGCGAGGTCTCTGGTCCCGAAGGTCAGATGGACACCGGGGCAGTGCCAGGCGCTGGTAAGATCAGACCTGCCGAAAAGACTGCAGTTCAGCCTTCTCGCGATGCTGGTTTCCAGACGGACACCGGGGCAGCGCCAAGCGCCAGCGAAGCCGCTGAGGCGGCCGCACCTCAGTCCTCCCCGGAGGCCCTCCCATCCCAGGCCTCGCAAAGTGCTGGCCCCTCAACCCAGCCGGCTGACCAGGATGCTCCAGGCGCGGAGCCCCCTTGGGCTAGCGTTCAGCCGATCTCCGACGACCTTGCCCAGCTGTCGCTGGCTGATCTCTTGGCGATTCGCGTGCCCGAGGTTTCAGGCGTCTCAAAGATGCGTGAGGATGCTCGGCAGGCACCGATGTCCGTGTACACAGTCACCCGCGAGGAGCTCAATCGCTGGGGAACCCGTGGCATTCTGGAAACTCTGCAGCGAACGCCCGGGTATTCCTATTACAACATCGATCAGTATGGCCAGTACGGCGCACTTTCCCGCGGACTATATTCGGCGTGGAGATTCGGCCAAAGCCTTGAGCTCATGCCCTTCAAGGACCATGGGCACACGGTGTTTGCGCCTCGCCTGTTCCAGTCGCTAGAGGTCGCCCGCGGTCCGAGCGGACTCACCTGGGGACGCGATGCCTCGGCCGGACTCGTCAACTACAACTTGCGCGACGATCTGGACGGCGGCGAGGCAACCGTCGAGCTGGGCGACCACGGCCGCCGAGCGACGGACGTCTTGTACGGCGCGAAGCTCGGCAAGGATGACAACTTCTTCGTTGGTTTCCACTATGAGCAACAGGGATTCGATACCCAGACAGATGCTCCCTTCCAGAGCAGCCCGATTTGGCGCTCAAACGGCATCGATCCTTCGTACATTCTCGCCAGTCGCATCAAATACAAGGCGCTCAAGGCCATCTTCTACTACGAGTCGATGGCACATCCGGTACCCCACATCTGGTTCACCGATGCGCAAAGCATGGAAGATGCGCTGGCTGCCAGGGGGTTCTCGTACCCTGTTGATCGGGAGACCGATTTCAGCTGGCGGTTGGAGCTTCATGCTCCGACCGACGAAATCACCCAAAGACTGTCGTTCGTCAAAGCACTCGATCCGTACGTCTACTTCAACGGAGCGGCGACAGGATGGTGGATGGACGGCGTTGCAGGAGCGCGAAACAACAAGTATGACCTTGGCCTACAGCTAAACGGCGCGCTTTTTGAGCGCGAACGGGTTCGTTTCTCACTCGGCGGCGAATTCTGGAGTCGTTTCACAGACACCGACAACGGAATGTCGACCAAGTGGGCCAACGACGACTTCGCCATCAACTGGTTCGACACCCCTTACCAGTCCAACAGAACATACACTCGAAACATCTTCGCCCAAGTCAGCGCAGGGATCATCGATCACGTGAGCATCGTCGCCGGGGGTCGGCTCGACTACCTCCGCGACGAGGCCAACAACAGCCAACTGGGAGCGGCCAATGCCTGGACTTCGAACTCGCAGACGCTGGTCAATGCGACGCGCCTCGGTCTCATCTACACCCCTCACGGCTCGACGACCCTCAAGTACGTCTACAACACGACCAAGAGACCTCCGGCCTACAACGAGAAATTCGGCAACCCATCCCTGCGCCCAGAATTTACCTCAGCCCACGAACTGATAGCCATGTGTCGCCTGGGCAGGAAGATCCAGGCGGATGTAACGGTGGCCTACCAGTCGCTTTCCAACATCATCAACCGCGCGCAAGGAATCAATTTCAACACCTTCGAGAACGTCGGAGACTCCAGCACCTGGGCACTCGAATGGAACTTCAAATATCGCGTCCTCCCGCCGCTCTTGCTCTACTGGAACGGCTCCTGGAACCGAGCCCGTGCCGTACGCGGAGAGGTCACGGTAGGTGGCGTTACGACGAGTGTTTCGCCGCCCGCCGATGCGCAACAGAGGCTCCGCTTCGCCCCGGAGTTGACCAGCTTCGTGGGCGCGGAATATGTGGTGGCGAAGACCGTCAACATCAACGTTGACCTGCGATCGATCACGGGAATCCCTTACGCCACGCTCGCCGGAGCCGACGCGATGGCCGACGCCTACTTCGTAGACGTCACTGCCAGCACAAAGAGATTCTGGAATACCATCTCATTCGGCATCTCCTCCCTGAATCTACTGAACGCACAACCGAATCTCCCAGCCTTCGGCGAACATGCTGGAAACGTCAACGGCACTCTCAAGCCCGAAGGGAGACGCGTGTTTGGTCGCATGACAGCCAATTTCTAGCAGGACGCTGAAGCAGCGATATACTGGCACTCTAGTCCGATGACACACTCATATAGCCGACGCCAACAGCTGCCGCGCACTATCGCGTGGCTTGTGGTTGGCCTGGGCCTGGCGTACCAGGGTCAACCGCCGCAACCCGCACTGGCCCAAGGCAGCAAGCCGGTGGTGCATGTTTTTCTGCAGCTCGATGCCAAGTCGAGCGCCGTCGAGAAGACACTACAGCAGCATTTGCCCGAACTGGGCATTGTCGTGTTCGGGCGCTTTCGGGACTTTGAAGAAGGGTTGAGCAACGGCCATCCCGATGCGGTGCTGAGCATTACGCCGGTGCTGGAACAACGCGGGAAAACCGCGCTTCTGCAAGGGCAGCGCGGGGGAAGATCTGCCGAACCGTATGTGCTTGCTTCGGTCAACCAGCCTTTGAATGGCTCATTGGCGGGAAAGACCATCGGCGTGGTCGACCTGCTCGGCCGCGATGGCACGCAGACTTTCCTCAACGGTCTGCTCAAAACGACGGACATCAAGATCAAGCGAGTGGCGAAGATCGAGGATCTGCTGCCCCTGCTCGAGTTCTCCGCGGCCGATGGGATTGTTCTTCCCAGTTCCATGCTGGGCAGGCTGCTGGAACGGACTCGGCTTGTCATCAAAACCAAGCAACTCCCGGGTGGCCCAGTGGGTCTGCCTGCGGTAGCGGTATTGAATCCATCGGTCCGTGAACTTGTCGTCAGATCCTTTCGAGATCTCGACGTGCCCACCAAGCGCCTCTTGGGCATCGACTCCTGGAGTGTCCAATGACTGCCCACAGAACCATTGACTGGAGAGCGGCATCGCTGTCGATGGCTCTCCTCCTGTCTATTGCCGGCTGCGCCACAACCGGCAATGAGCCTGGCGCGGCCACATCCGGCCTGCCTACCATTGTCGATCCGCCCGCACGCAGCGGCGCGCCTGCTCTCCTCATTGCCATGCCGAACTCAGCAAACTTCGTCGAAGTCCGCAAGAGCCTGGTATCGGAGGTGCAAAAGAACTTCAACATCCACACTCTCACCGTAGGCCCGGGAACCACCGTTGCAGATCTCGCCTCAGCCATCCGAAGCGCCGGTCCGGTGTGTGTAGTGCTGATGAACAACGCCACCATGAACCTGTATCGCCAGTACCAGACCGCCAATCCGGCCACTGCCATGCCCCCGGCGGTCCTCTTGATGGCCTCGCTGGTGGAAGAAGTGCAGGCCCAACTTCGGCGGTCAACCGGCATCGCCTATGAGGTTCCTGGCGTCACCGCCTTTGTGCAGCTTCGATCGGTGATTAGTGCCCCGATCAACCGCGTGGGGGTCATCTATCGCCCGGCATTCCGCAGCTTCGTGGAACGGCAGAAGTCCTTGGCGGCCATGGAACACGTCGAGCTCATTGCCGTGTCGGTGCCCAACGATGTGACAGCGGCTGGGCTGCGTGAAGCCCTGCACAACCTTGCGGAGCGCAGCAAGGTCGACGCCGTCTGGATGCTCAATGACAATGGCCTAGTTCGCGACGCGGAATTTATCGACGATGCGTGGCGCAAGGAACTGGGCGACGCCAAACTGCCACTAATTGTGGGCGTGCCCAATCTGGTCGAGCCCAGCTCTCCCCTGGGAACGCTGGCGGTTGTGCCCGATCACGAGGCATTGGGCTTGCAGGCTGCCAATCTCTTGTTCGAGCTATCGGAAAACGACTGGCAGGTGGAGACACATCCCGTGGAGCTGCCTCTTTCGGTGAAGACCGTGGTCGACGTCAAGTTGGTTCGCGCCAACTTCGGCCTGCGTCCCGATGCCCTCAAGCACATCGACAAGGCGCTGGAGTAGTTACAGGGACTGGCGAATCTCGAGCAGCACGGTCCTGCCCGGCAGCGGAATATCGAATCCGACGAAGCCGGGATCCGATACCAGCGTTCCCAGGAGATTGCGCAGCGAGAGCGTGAACCTGGTCTCCCGCTTTGCACCCAACAGGTACAGACCAGCGCTCGACAGCGCAGCGTCGATCATCGCGTAGGGGGCCAGCTCATATCTACTGTTGCTGTTGAGCAAGATGTTGCTTTGCGAAGCGCTGCGCGCGCCGACCACTCTCACTTGCGCGTTGCCGCGCAAGAAGTACTTCGACAGGTCCAGGTTCATTCCCCCAGTCCCGCTCACTGCCGGGTAGAGCGCCGGCGGCGTCAGCGACAGGTGCCCCTGAGCCGGACTTGCCGGATCCTCAAGTGTCGTCCAGCTCAGCGCGCCCTGCAGGTAGGGCGAGGCAATGCCAAGGTGCGAGCGGAAGCTCGCTTCCAAGCCGATTCCCCGCTGCTGGCCCCGGTTGACGGGCACGAAGTTCCCGCTGAGCTGAACGAACTCGATCTCGCTGTCCACTTGCTGCACAAAGATCGCCAGCTCGATCGCTGCTCGCTTGCCAAGGCCGTAGCTCGTGACCAATTCCGCGCTCTGGATGGTCTGCGGCACCAGCGGCGCCACGTTGCTCATCCTCTGGCTCCCAACAATATTCGCGGCCGCTCCGAAGCCCGGAATGGCAAACATCAGCACAGCTGACGGCGCCTGAAACGCCCGACCGACAATCAGCTTGCTCACCAGGCTGGAGGTCCAGCGATACGCCGCGGCAGCGCGCCAGCTATACTGCGTGGGGAAGAGATTGGGGAAATCCAGGCGAAAATTGCCCGACAGCTTGAGCCTCTCGGGATCTGAGAGCGGATTGGCGGTGAGCTGCACGCGGGCGCCCAGGTTTCGCAGATCGACCTGGGTCCGGTCCCCCGGCTGCGTCTGGTCCAGGGTAATTCCGGCCTGGATTGCTCCGACCTTGGCTAGGTAGGTCTGGCCGAAATACAGCACGTGATCGTGCTCGCAGTTGAAGTCGCCCCCTGCGGTGATCATAACCCTCTTGCCCAGCCTGGCATTGAGCGAAAGCGCGGCGTCGCCGGCAAGATAGGAAAACCTCCTGGTGTAGTAGCTATCATTCGCGCCGGTGAGAAAGAGTTGCTCATTGTTGGTCGGTGCGCCGCTGGACAGGCCTGCATGCAGGGAGGAGTCGATCGCCGAGTTCCAGGCGTGGTCGAAGCGGCCTGCCCACCAGTAGTTGCGCAGCTGGTATCGGCTGCGGCCGGTGAACACCGAGTTCGGCTGGAACTCGCCGTAGGCATCGCTCTGTTGCAGGCCACCCTCGGTGAAGAGCGTGCCCAGCGAAGGGGCCGTGTAGGAATACTTGGCGAAGACCCCGATGGGACGCGCAAGATCGTTGCTGCTCTCGCGGCCAAACAGCACCGAGTAGCGGGGCAGGGACGGGTTCTGGCTGAAGGTCGGCCGGATGGAAAGCCCGGATCGGTCTATTCGGTCCGCGCTCACCGCGACCAGGGCGCTATGACGCTGATTGGAATAGCTGACCATGCCGGAAAGGCCGCCTCCCAGCGCCTCCTGCTGAACTACGCCGCGCAACGCTGCACTGGCCGAGAGCCCGCGCGAGGCGTCGCGCGTGATGACATTGACAGTTGCCAAGAACGCATTGGCGCCGTACAGCGCGGACAGCGGTCCTTTCGCCACCTCAATGTGATCGACTGCCTCCATGGAAATGTACTCGGGACCAATGGCCGCCGACAAGCTGGGGCGGAAGGTCACCTCGGTCCCGTCGATCATGATCTTGAGGATGCGGGTTCCCGCACCGTAGCCGCCCGTCACCCCGCGCACGCCGACCGATGGCTGGACCAAGTCGCCGATGACGTACAGGCCGAGGACGTTGGACAGCACCTCGGAAAGCGAGCGCCATCCGTGCAAAGCGATTTCGTCCGCGCTGATCGACTGCACGTTGGCCGGAGCCATCGTGCTGCTCTCCTTGACTCCGGCGCTGGCGGTCACCACCACGACGTTGAACAAGTCCTCCAGACTCAGATTCTCGAGATCCTGCGGCGACGAGTTTGCGGCCGGTGGGCCTTCCTGAGCAAACGCGGACACGGGAAGAAAGCAACAGATCGAAGCCATCGCGATCCAGCGTGTCCTGTGGTTTTTCATGCTCTGCTCCCGCTATCGTCTCCTGCAGTAGGGTGGAGGCCCGATCGTTGCGAGAAAGCTGCCCGCTACGGCAAAGCCAGGCAACTGGGGCTGGTGACGCAGTCGAATTTCTGAACATCGACAAAGGCGCCGGCCTGCCCCTGGTATAGGCTGAGGTTCTGGAAGATGTTGCCGCTGGAATCGAAATCGACCGGGCCGGAAGCTCCGTCGTAGTTGATGGCGGCGCCCGCCGAGATCAGGGGAATCGCCTGCTTGAATGCCTCGGTACCCGTGCGCACTATCGTTCCATTCGGGTCGTTGATTTGGCTAAGCGCCTGTTGAACCTGCGCGCCGGTCACCGTGCTCGGGTCGCTCAGGCCCACCGACGCCTTGAGGGCAGCCAGCGCAAGCGCGACGGTGGCGTCATACATCGAGGCGTCGAGCAACGAAGGTCCCATGCCCGACGCGGCGGTCAGGTCCGTCAAGACTCTGCGCACGCATAGACCTAGGCATCGGCCAAACCCGGGTGAAACATTAGGGAAAGCTCGATACTCCGCTGTCGTACGGGTCCGAGTGAAGTCGATACTTGAGCGTCCTGAATCTCTACCGGAAGCTGTAGGTAAGTCCGACTTGGACCTCGAAGCCGCGGTTGTGAATGTCGTCGGGGATGACGCCGGGGACCTTGGCCGGATAAGTGGACGGCGTCTGGTACTGGGCGTCCAGGATGTTCGACACCCTGACATAACCTGCCACGCCTTCGGCGATATCGTAGATCTTTGCGAACGCACCGATCAAGAACACCTCGCCAACGGGCGCGCGCGGGTCGGACTTGGGGTCACCAGCCACCACGTAGCGAGCCTTGGCGCTTCTGTACTCGCCGAGCAGGGAGAGGCGCAGGTGATGGTAAAGGTCGCGTGAAATGGTGAAGTTGGCAGAGTGCCGTGAGACCATCGGCGCGGAGTAGGTGTTACCGAAAACCGTGTTCTCAGCGTAGACATACGTGTAGTTGCCGGCGAGCTCCAAGCCCGGAAGAACTTGCGATCTGGCCTCCGCCTCGACGCCGCGAGCGGCGAGAGTTCCCCTGTTCTCGTACAGGATGACGCCAGGGGTTGTTTGGGCTGCGTAGATCATGTTCTTGACGTTGCTGTTGAACAAGCTGACCGTCGCAGTCAGCTGACGCCACGGAGCGACGCCGAGCACGAGCTCTTCGGTCATGATGGTCTCGGCCTTGTTGTTCGGGTCGCCGTTGACCGCTGGGTTGTTCTGGGACCACAGCTCGCGATAGGTCGGCGCTCGGAACGCCGTCGCAAACAGGGCCTTGGCCCAGACCTTGTCCTGGTAGTTGTACACCAGGGCCACCCTGGGATTGGTGGTTCCGCCGAAGTCGTTGTATTGGTCGTGGCGTACGCCGGCGGTGAGCTTCAGCCCTCTGACGAATCTATAGTCACCCTGCGCATAGGCGGCCAGCACGTAGCGGCCTGGGTTGTTGTAGAACTTCGTGGCGGGTACGCCCGTGGCGTCCGGACCGTTGGAAACGTGGTCATCGTCGTCCGTGGTAATGAGTTCGGCCGCTGCACCCGCAATGAGGCTCAGGTCGTGGATCGGCTCATAGTTGACGTAGGTGTCGAGGCCATAGCGGAAGTCCCTGGAATGGGGGTGCCCGTACATGCCATCGGGGTACGGAGGCTTCATTCCCGCAGGCCAGATCAAGGCGGTGATGGGGCCCCAGTCCATGTAGGCGAAATTGAGCTGGGTTTGCCATTTCAGAGCCTTGCTGAAGGCTTGGCGGTAATCGAGGCTGGTGACCAACCATGTCGCCTTCTCACTGCTGTTCGGGTCCAAGACGTCGCCAACCGTGATGAACTGTGAGTTCACCTGATGGGCGCCGCTGACGTTCAGTTGGAGCATGTCCTTGTACCCGAGCTTGAGATTGCCTACAAACTCCTTGTAGGGATCGCGTGTGTTGCCAGACACGCCGGCACCGTCCTGCGCGATGAAGAAGTTCTCACCCCGGCTTTCTGCGTAGCCGAAGTGACCGTTGAGGTTGAAGTCGCCGAACTTCTGGCCGGCTGTCACGTCCGCGGCCCTGGTGGCATAGGATCCAGCCTCTCCGGTGACGTGTACCCCGCCTGTCTCCGAGCCCTTCTTGGTAATAACGCTGACCACGGCGACAAACGCATTGGTGCCGTAGAGCGCGGAGCCGGGACCGCGGATGATCTCAATGCGTTCCACGTCTATCAGGCTGATCGCCCGCACTGTCTTGCCCGTGCCACCGTCATTGAGACTGCCGAGCCGCACGCCATCGATCATGATGAGCAAGCGCTCGTTGAGATCGCTGGTGACACCGCGGACGGTTATGAGTTGGAGCTGCTGACGGGAACGACGCACGTCAAAGCCGGGCACCAACTGAAGAACGTCATTGAGCGTCCTCAAACCGAAGGCGGCGATTTTGTCCGCTGTGATGACAGTGACCGATGACGGGGCATCGGCGATCGATTCGGCACGTTTGCTCGATACCACGCTGACGTCGAGCAGTTGCGAGAGCGAAAGGTCATCGAATGCACTCCTCGCCTCGGGCGAGGCTGAGGTCACGGTTGCCGCCCCTGCCGGTGGCGCGGTGGCAGCTGCCGTTTCCTGCGCCGGGGCCGGCGCAATCGCGCCAGCCGCACCGGCATCCGAAGATGGCGCATTGGGCGTGGCCATCCCCCCGGCCGGGGCAGGTGGAATCGTATCAGTCACACCGGCGTCCGCAGGTAGCACGCTGGCCGCAGCCATCCCCTCGGCCGGGGCCGCCGCCGCTTCATTGGGCGTCTCCGCAATCGCGCCCCTCGCCGCCGCTACATCTGCGATCAGAATGCTTGCCGCTAGTACGGCAGCCGACCACAAGTGTCGATACAAGTCTCGCTCCATTGGAGCCTCCCCGAGTCTTCAGTCCTGGACCTCAGTAAAGTCGAACGGAATGCGAACGAAGAAGGTCGTGCCCTTGCCCATCGCGGTTTCGAAAGTCAGCGAACCACCATGCCGGTCGACCACCACCGCGCGTGCCAGTGTCAGCCCCTGTCCTGTGCCTTTGCCGACCTCCTTGGTGGTGAAGAACGGATCGAATACCTTTCCTTGCACGGCCTCGGGGATCCCGGTGCCCGTGTCGCTGATGGCAATGACCACCACGCTTCCTTCCAGGTAGGTGCGTACCCGAATGACACCACGCTGTCCAGTCTTGCCGACCACGTCGCCAATGGCATGGGCGGCATTGACCAGCAGGTTCAGGAAGACCTGGTTGAGATCGCTCACAAAGCACGGTATCGCCGGAATCTTTCCAAGATCCGTCTCCACCGTGGCCACGTACTTGAGCTCGTTGGTGGCCACTGTCAGGGTGTCGCGCAATGCCGCGTTCAGATCGGACGTGGCGCGCTCGCCGCGATCCGGATGGGAGAAAGCCTTCATGGACTGCACGATCCGCGCAACCCGGCCGACGCCGTCCAGGGTCGAGGCAATTGAGGTGACAACATTCGTCCGGATATACTCGAGGTCGGCCGTTTCTTCCTCCCGCTTCAACCCTGCGAGGTCTTCTGCGGACAGGGGGGCGCTGGCCGCCTTTGCGCATGCTGTTCGGTAGCTGTCACACAGCGCGATGAGTTGTTCGAATGCGCCCGATAGAAAATTGACGTTGTCCCCGATAAACTGAATCGGCGTATTGATCTCGTGTGCGATCCCAGCCGCCAGCTGGCCGATAGACTCCAGTTTCTGGGAATGGCGCAGTTCAACTTCGAGTTGGTTTTGCGCGGTGACATCCACGAAGCTTGCGATCAGGAACGCCGCTCTTCCTTCATCGTCCCGAACCGCCGTCAGCCCAACGTCGGCATGCACAACATGTCCATCCTTGGCGATCAGCCGACGCTGTTCCCGATTTGTCGACAGCCTTCTCGAGATCAATTCCTTGCACACTCCCTGGGTGGCTGCCACTTCCTCGGCTGGCATGAACTCCCAAAGAAACTTGGCAAGTGTTTCCTGCGCCGAGAACCCGATGATGTCTTCGAGCGCCCTATTGCTCTCAAAGAAGCGGCCTTCCCAGTCAGCGATGGCCAGTCCGACCGGTGTAGCCCGCAGAACACTTGTAAACTTCTCGTGTTCCCGGGACAGCTTTGTGTTCAGTTCCTGAACCTCGCGCGATGCGAGTTTGGCCGAGTCCTCAGCCAGGTCCCGCTCGCGTTCGATGGCCTGGTAGGCACGGCCAATCTGATCGAGCAGCGCCTGCCAAGCTTCTTTGCTTGGCGGCGTTTCTTCGTCTAGCCCAAGTTGACGCAATTGCGGTTGGAGCAACCGATGAAGCATCGCTAGCTTTCCGAAATCGCCACGATCTTCACACTGCGCTTCGCCCTATCAGCGTGCTTCTCTTTGGTTCCGCGGGAGCAAAGACCACCAGCGGCTCCCGTATGCTGCCCGAAGCCATATTGCGAAGACGGTACAAAAGCCCTTGCGTCACTTCGTGGCCACGAGCCACCAGCAGCAGGCCCGTGGTCGACATCACGTCCTGGACCAAGAACATCCCAGGCCGCACCGCCGCCAGTCCGACCTCACTCAGCCCCTGCGTGACCGTCTTGCTCTTCAGGCGCGCCAAGACTTCTAGCAGTTTTGGATCGTAGCGGCCTTTTCGGCCCTGCAAGGTACCGATGGCGAGAGCGGGATCGCTGCCTGCCGCCTCAAGCGTGTCATAGTCGAGGACGAGCCTGAGAATGCGAGCGCCCAAAGGGATCGACTCGCCCTGCACAGCACTGTGTGCCGCGCCCGAGCCGTCGAAATTCTGGTCCTGCGCCTGCAAGATGGCCCGCACCGCCTCAAGCCGCGGAATGCTTTCCAGAAGCTGGAGAGACAAGGCCGGTAGACGTTGGGTCAGCTCAGTTTCCTCGGCATTGAGCGGCTTGCCGTAGTACAGCTTTTCATTGGTTGCGGCCGGAAGGGTGACGCAGCCGATCTGCGACAGCATGACCGCCACCTCGATCTGCCAGGTGAGCGGCACGCCGAGACCAGCCACCAGATCCGACGCCTGGCCCTTGAGGCGCATCGCCCGCCCAAAGGCAAGCGGGTTGGTGAGAGATAGAATCTCGGTGAGCGCCTTGATGCTTCCGCGCAGGGTCTTTTCCAGCAACTCTCTCTCGGCGGTGATCAGCCGATGTTGGTCAACTCCGGCCTGAATGGCGGAAAGAAAGATCTGGGGACCGCAGGGCTTGGTCAGAAATCGAAAGACCTGCCCGTGGTTGACCGCCGCGATCGCGGAGTCGAGGTCGGCCTGTCCGGTGAGCAAGATCCGCACGGTGTCGGGCGAACGCTGCTTGACTTGGCTCAAGAAAGCCGCGCCATCCATCTCCGGCATGCGCATGTCCGACACCACCACAGCAGGCGGATCGTCTCCGTCGATGATGGCCAATCCCTTCTGGCCATTGATCGCGGTCGAAACCCGATAGTACCGGCGCAGGTTCAACACCAGTCCTTCCAGCACTCTGGGCTCATCGTCAACACACAGGATATGGGTTTGCTCAGGCATGTCGGTCCTCGCTGGCATCGTCCATTGTCGTCTTGGCAACCGCCGTCGCCACTGCGCGCATTCCTGAAAGCTGGGCTTCGTCGATGCCGATGCCGGCGAGATAGGCGAGATCCAGCTTCTGCTCGGCCGTCTGGCTGCCTCCCATTTCGTAGGCCAGGTGGTCAGCGACGTAGATGATGTCCACCAACTCCGCCGTGGAATGGGCAAGCAGGCGCGGCTCCTTGTGGTAGGCGACGGCCTCCATAATGGGGTGGGGCAATCCCCACAGGCCAAGGAGATAGGCGCCCAGAAGTGTGCGATCAACGGGCTTGACAGGAGGCGGATCCTTGACCTTCACCAACCAGCCCACCTCGTGCAGCACGCCGGCCAGAAAGGCCTCTTCCGCCTTCTTGGGATCCTTTGCCTCAATTTGCCGCGCAATCTGCCCGGTCAGAAGCGAGTGGTTCTGCAGGGCCAGCAGGGCCGCTTCCGAAAGCCCGGATCCTCCGGCTGCGGTGGAGAAGGTCTCGAGGGCCAGGGCGAGATTCTTGATGGTCACGATCCCGAGGTAGGTGACGGTCTCGCCCAACGAGGAGATCCTTCTTGGTAGTCCGAAGAAGGCCGAGTTCACCAGTTGCAGGAGCTTCGCGCACAGGCCGACGTCGTGCTCGATGATCCGGGCAACAACAGCGACACTGCAATTGGCCGCCATCAACGCCTCATTGAGCGCGACGTAGGTTTTGGGCGCAGCCGGAAGCATTTCGACCTTGCCGGCGCTGGCACGCAATTCATCGCTGTTCAGAATGGCCTGCAGGCGGCACGCCCGATCGACCACCTGCTGCAACAAGGCCGGATCGCAGGGTTTGGACAGAAACATGTGAGCGATGAACACAGACTTCATCACGCTCTCAAGCTCGGTCTGGCCCGAAAGAATCATACGCACGGCACGAGGCTGTAGCTGCTTGATCTTGGCAAGCAAAGTCGCGCCATCCATGCGGGGCATGCGCATGTCACTGACCACGACGTCGAAAGGCCCTTCGGCTACTTTGGCCAGCGCCTCGTCCGGGCCAATGGCGAAGACCATGTCCCATTCGTGGCGCTTGGTGCGCAGAACATTGCGAAGCCCAGTGAGGACGTTGGGATCGTCGTCCACGAACAGGACTCGCTTCAAGGTATTCGCAGTCTGTCCCATGTCTTGCCCTAACCCCTCACGGTCGATGTTCCGACAGTCCGTCTATTTGGCCTGAGTCCCTTTCCCACGTTCAGCCACACGTGATGCATCGGCAGAACGGCACGAGGCTTGACCTGGGGGCGACCGCAGGTCGCCCCCCCCCAGGGGGGGCATAGGTGCTAACCACAGTTTCCCGCAGGTTTGCCTCGGATTTCACCACAGAGAGCACAGAGATCACAGAGACGGATCGGAAGGAGAGAAGGGTTCGGAGCCGGATCCGGAACCCTTTCCTTCCGGCCTCTGTGGCCTCTGTGGCCTCTGTGGTGAGACTCCGGATGGCGCCAGCGGCCGTCAAGTCCCGAGAGAATCGTGGTTAGCACCTATGCCCCAAGAGGGGGCGACCTGCGGTCGCCCACTGGCGCGCCGGAGACATGGACGCTTGCGACGCACTTCGGCAAGCATGGCTCCACTTTTCGTGTCTCGCTGCCGAAACAACCAAGGGGGCCAAGGGCAATGAAGGAAGAGGGGGACACAGTGACCGATGAAGTTGAAGGCAGCAGCGTCCTCATCGTGGACGATGCTCCCGAGAGTCTGCGACTCTTGAGCGCAATTCTGACCCGCGGTGGTCTGGTGGCGCGACCGGTTACCAGCGGCAAACTCGCCATCGAGGCGGCAGCAGCGGACCCTCCTGATCTCGTCCTGCTGGACGTCCTCATGCCGGAGATGTCCGGCCTGGAGGTCTGCCGACAGTTCAAGCAGGACCCGCGCCTGCGCGATGTTCCAGTCATCTTCATCAGCGCCCTTGAGGGTGCTGACGACAAGGTCGAGGCATTTCGCGCTGGCGGTGTCGACTATGTCTGCAAGCCGTTCCAGGAGCAGGAGGTGCTGGAACGGATCAAGACTCACTTGCGTCTGAGGCGGTTGCATTCGGATCTCATTTCCCGCGCCGCCTCGTATGCCCGTCACTCGCGCCACAGCGTGCTGGTCGTCGATGACGATTTCCAGTTCCTGCGCATCCTGGGCGAGATTCTGTCCCGAGACGGCCTCGATGTGCTCACCGCCCAGGACGCGGCGCAGGCGGCTGCGCTGCTGGAGAAAAGCCTGCCTTGCATGATCTTCCTGGACGTGGAAATGCCCGGCATGAACGGCCTTGCGCTGTGTCGCAGGATAAGACACCACCCGCGCACGGCTCACGTGCCGGTTGTGCTGGTCAGTTCCAGAGTGGATGAAGGTGACGTCAAGGCGGGGCTTGCTGCTGGCGCGACCGACTACATCAAGAAGCCATTCGACATGGATGAGGTCCGCACGCGAGTGCGCATGCAGATCCGCCTGCACGAGGCCATGATCGACCAGCAGCGCATCAACAAGTACCTGGAGGTCATCAGCGCTGCCGCGAGCGACGCCATCATCGGCATCGGCCAGGACGATGCGATTTGGCACTGGAACCAGGCCGCCGAACGCATCTTCGGGTACACCTGCGACGAGGTCATCGGGCGCGACCTGCACGCGCTCATCGCGCCGGGCCGGTTGCAGGGAGCGCATGGCCAGGCTTTGTTGCCGTTTCAGGCCAGCGCTGAGACGGCCGCCCTGCACCAGACCATCGAATTGACGGCGATCAGAAAAACCGGCGAGGAGTTTCCCATCGAGCTGTCGCTGGCCCCCGCGGAGATCGACGGCCAACCGTGCGCCGTGGGGATTGTTCGCGACATCACCGAGCGCAAGCAGGCTGAGGACGAACTGCGATCGACGAGAGCCTTTCTCGACAGCGTCATCAACGCAATTGCGGACCCGGTCTTCGTCAAGGATGAAGCGCGGCGTTTCGTGCTCGTCAACAGTGCACTGTGCGCCATGGTCGGTCGTGCGAGAGCGGCCCTGCTTGGTCAAGATGGCGACGATATGTTCCCCGAGGAACAGGTCGCGGTCTTCCGGGAAATGGATGCCAAGGTCCTGGAAACCGGCGAGGAGAACGTGAACGAGGAGTCTCTCAGCAA
>Ga0182011_10000555_pt1 | contig 32675 bp, 37 predicted proteins | sample 711E1DmetaG_FD_120481 | JGI IMG/M metagenome (GOLD analysis project Ga0182011, IMG submission 120481) | Permafrost microbial communities from Stordalen Mire, Sweden - 711E1D metaG | ecosystem: Environmental > Terrestrial > Soil > Wetlands > Permafrost | place: Sweden: Stordalen | collected...
CATTGCTTTTCATGTATGCGCTCCGGCAACACGCGCAACATCTCTTCGCACTCCTCCTAACCCTGGCCTGTCCTGGCTTCTTAACGGTCGCCGACATAAAAGGCAATGTCGGCGCCACCCGCGGAAAGGCGAATGTGTCGCTGGGATACTGTCCCGCCGACCCGCTTGACCATCGCCAGAATCCCCAGGGGTCTACGTTACCCCGCGCTAGGCAGGAGACGGCATGAAAGGCAAAGCCCTTTTGCTGGCACTCGTCCTGGCAATTCCGCTTATCGCATTCGGAGTTGCTAAGGGCATCCAGATTAAGAGCGGGTAGCCACGGTCACTGTTCTTGTGACCGTGGGCTTTTCCTTCGATGACAAACCAACGGTCAATTCCAAAGACGAATAGGCCGTGGGCGAGTTTCAACGATTTTGCTTTGGACAAGGCAACGGTTGCGGCGTGGCCGATTCAGATTGATTACGTGCGATTGCCATTGGGGTATCGCGCATGAGAAAAGCCCACGGTCAGAAAAACGCTGACCGTGGCTACCCGCTTTTTGTTTGCGGCACGGCACGCTTCTCCTGTGCCGAATCGCCAGCCCAAGCCGCTTACTCCCTTCGCCAAGACGAAGAAGCCCTTGGGCGCGTCGGTAGAGCCGCAGACCTTCACAAATAGGTCTGCGCCAACCACCCGCTAGTTGACGCTTGGAATAAGCTCATAATCCTCAAAAATTCGCTTCCACCTGCCGAAGCCGATTAGTCCGAAAAACACTTCCTGAGTAAAAACCTGGACCAGCAGAGGGTCTACGTAGCCCATCCCCTCCGGGACTCCAAGAGCAAGCGCCGCTGGGCCGTCGAATTTAACGAGAAAGTCCCGGATTGAGCTACCGAGCCAGCGGTGCAGAAGCCTCACCGGAATGGCATAGATCGGGTTTTCCCCTTCGTTGAGGGCTTTTTCGTAGAAGTTCGTGTATTCTTCAATCTCAAGTCTGGCGTACTCTAAATCCTCGGGTGATTCCCAGCTCCCTAGGCATAGGTCAAACAGCCTGTGCGCCTGATCCGCTGGAAAAATATTCTTCAGGGCACCAAGTTCACTGGCCTCCACCGCCAGTAATAAATCAAAGAGAGCGCCCTCTTCGTTGGCAAACGAGAAAGACTCATCGCGGATCAGTTGCTTGAAAATCCTCTTGATTTCTGGCCAGCGCCCATTAATGGCCTCAAGAACTGAGAATTGGAAGAACGCCGCTGCTTTATCCTCGGTGATGATTTTCTTAGCGGTTGCCATAGACAGCTCCATTGCTCTAACGAGGAGGGATTCGGCCCTCCGCGGGGGAGATGGTCCAACTTTATTTAGGGTATGAGACTCTGAGCTTTCGCCTCAATCAACAAGTCATCCACCTCCCGGTAATCGATCGCCACTCGAATCACGCCTGGAGCCCGATCGCCCTTAATAAGTGACGCCAGTTTTTCTAGCTTCACCCGAGCAATGGCTGCCCACTCCTCATCGGATAGCGAGCGAACAGCTACCGTCTCCGACACGACCACTTCCGCTGGGTGACTCGCCGTATCCCCAATGAGCTTCAGGGTGGCAAGATACGTTCGCCCGGACGGCCCAGGCCCCGCTTTGCATTCAAACCTCACGACCCGTTCGATAACTGATGTCATTCCTCGCCTCCCAAAGCCCCACTTACCCGCGTCAACCTGATTGACCCGACATTGACACTCTGGCACGGCGCTTGTCAAGCGGGTGTAGCGCGGACCTGATTTGTGGGGCCGCGGCTCATGGGCGCGGTCGAAGCTAGCTAAATATTTGCACTTGACAAAGCATGTATGCCAACAAGTACGCTCAGGGCTGGGGTGACTCGGTCGCTCGGAAGCGTTAGTAACGCGGGGCTTTCGATCGGCCGTAAGGAGAGCCCACACACTCAGAAAGAAAGGGAAAACATGCGAATTTTAACAGAGAGACAGAGGGTTGGGTTGGTGGAAAGGCTGCAAGGTCATGGTGGGTGCCGAGTTCATATCACTCATATGCCAATGCCAAATAATTTAAACTCCCACAAGCTAGCCTGGGATTTTTACGATGTATTACTGCAGTCTGGTTGGCCGGTCGACGAACCCTGTCCTGTGGACCTACTAAGTTCAGATGAGGTTCAGGTCGGCGTGGTTGACTGCTCAAGTCCGCCACAGTGTGGCCAGTCGCTACAGGACGCCTTGGTGGCAGTGGGGGTTGGAACGCCGGGCCACTTGGTGAGAGGACAAGGGGCCAGTCTGGACCGATGCTGCTTAATGGTTGGAAATATCGGGGAGCCACGGTCGGTGGAGTCCTAACCGTTGGGTTCTCTCATGCCCGATATCCCAGCGGCAACCGCTGGTCATCAATCTGCATGGGGCACGCGGCTACCCTCGCCTTGTCCGGGGCAAGGTTACCGTAACTCTGCCACCGCCAATCTTCTGGCCGCTTCACCAGCCCTTTCCGCGCAGGATTCAGCTATTCAAGCAGAGTGTGCCTTCGCCATCAAGGGAAGAACCCCCAGTCGGAACTGTGCTGACCGTGGCTGCCACTAAGGGAGAACCCATGAATCATCGACAGAAGTTGGTTTTAGCTTCATTCATTGTTGCAACCTTGCTGATTGGCTCGTTCCCTCCGTGGCGTTGGGACATTGGTAGCTCAGTGACAGGAATCCACAGAGCAATTGGCTTTCACTTTCTGTTTTCCGCCCCACATTGGACTAATGACCAGGGTTACTATTATGAAGCGCACATCGACACAGCAAAATTGATGGTCGAATTGGTCACGCTCATCTTGGTTTCATTCGCTTTGCTGCTTATGTTCAGGGGTCCGTTGCCGAAGCGAGGCGATAATGAGTGATCCGTCTGTCTATTTCAAACTCCTAACACCCTGGGGGTACGCGCTCCACTAACACACGCAACTTCATAAGCAACCGCCCCCCCCGCATTGCGGTCAGTAACTGGTCTTGGGCCAATTCTGCGCGATGCCCGGGCGCCAACAGGGTGTGAAAGCGTATCGCGCTACGGTGTTACTGGCGCGTCTTTTTCACGAGGCTCTCGTAGGCCTTCCGGTAGTCAGGGTCTTGAGGGTTGAGTTCGTAGGCCGTGCGGTACTCCTGCAAAGCCTCCGGGAAGTTATCCTTGTCCTCAAGAGCGAGGCCGAGGCGGTAGTGCGCCGTGTCATCGTTGGGGTTCAGGCGCAGCGCCTCGCGGTATTCCGCGATGGCCCCGTCCAGGTCGCCCTTCTGTCTGAGCGCGAAGCCGAGGAAGGAGTGCGCGTCGGCAGCATGGAGGTTCAAGCGTAGCGCCTCGCGAAATTCCACTATCGCACCGTCCCAGTCGCCCTCCGCAAGCGTCCGGCCCTTCTGCCCAAGCGCGACGCCGAGGTTGAGGCGCGCCATGTCATTACTGGGGTCCAAGCGCAACACTTCACGGTATTCCGCTATCGCACTCTCCCAGTCGCCCTTCTGTCTCAGCGCGTCGCCGAGCTTGTAGTGCGCCGTGTCACGACAGTCGCTTGAGCGAGGCGCATCATTGGGGCTCAGGCGCAGAGCCTCGCGGAATTCCGCAATCGCTCCGTCCGGGTCACCCTTGTTTCCAAGCGCGACGCCGAGGTTGTAGTGCACCTCTGCAAGATACGGGTTGATGCGCAGCGCCCCACGGAATTCCGCAATCGCTCCGTCCGGGTCGCTTTTTTTTCGGAGCGCGACGCCGAGGCCCCAGTGCGCCTCTGCAACATTCGGGTTCAAGCGTAGTGCCTCGCGTTCTTCAGCGATCGCCCCGTCTATGTCGCCCTTTTGGTCGAGCACGGCGGCGATATTGGCGTGCGCCTCTGCAAGATTCGGGTTCAGACGTAATGCCTCGCGTTCTTCAGCCATGGCCCCATCCCAGTCGCCCTTGAAACAGAGCGCGAGTCCAAGGTTTACGTGCGCGTAGGCGTAGTCCGGCTGGAGGTGAAGCGCGGCGCGGTATTCGGCGATGGCCCCATCCAGGTCACCTTTCTCGTGAAGCGCGAAGCCGAGGCTAACGTGCGCCGCTGCGTCACCCGGCTGGAGGCTCTTGGCTAAAGCCAGTCCCCTCTTAACAAGGGTTGCCGACCTTACCGCAAGGGCCTTGGTGCCCACGGGAACAAGAGCACTCGGAACCTGATTATCGTTCTCGCTCATAGAGTTGCGCCATGTCCCGTGATCGATCCTAGTGTAGTGTCCACTAATTGGGTGGACAACGTAGCGCCGCCATCTTGGCGGCATTTGCCGGCAGGATGCCGGCGCTACATCGGAACCTGATTATCGTCGTCGCTCATAAAGTGGCGCTATGTCCCGTTATCGATCCTAGTGTAGTGTCCACTAATTGGGTGGACAACGTAGCGCCGCCATCTTGGCGGCATTTGCCGGCAGGATGCCGGCGCTACAGCCGAAGCGTTGTCCAGGCATTTTTTTGGACACTAGCAGGTTGCTGAAAAACCATGTAGCGGCGGCTTTACGCCGCCAGCACACCCTGAAAACATTGGGCTTTTGGCGGGATAAACCTGCCGCTACCACGCGCTAACCCGGTTTTTCAGCAACCTGCTAATCGTTCTCGGGCCGCCGCAACTTGTTGGTCCACGCCGGCGGCCATCTCAGCCAAGAGGTCACGCTTTTCTTCCCCGGCTTGATCCACTTGGTTTTTCAAGTGATAGAGGTCGGATTCCTCCAGCCGGGCAATCTCTGCATCAATCGCCTTCAGCCGGTCTTCGACCTGAGCAATCTTGCGTATGACGCGAACGAGTTCGGCTCCCGGCCCTTCACCTTTCACAGATTCCGGGCTTGATTCCCAATCGCGGAGGATTGCCTCCAAGCGAGCCGCATCGCCCTCCTCGTAGGCGCGGTTTGCTTCAGTCATCAATTCATGCCGGCGTTGGCGCTCGCTTTCGTCGGTGGCAAGGTCGGGATGAATACGCTTGGCAACCTCACGGTAGAGTTTCTTCAGATTGTCCGAGGGCAAGAATGGTCCCCGCTTGCCTGCCTCTTGTTCAGCTTCCACGGCCTGGGCCGAATCTCGAGCCTGGGCGCGGGCTTGCGACGCTCGCTCTCGTGCTTCCCGGTCCTTCGGCCTGTTGCGAGCCCCAGCCTCCGCAATTTGAGCTTGGATTTCATCCAACTCAGCGAGCCGGGAGCCCACGATGCGCAAGTAGGTTCCCTCGAAGCTATGCAGTTCGGCCTGAAGAGTCGCCAAATCCAACTCACGTTCGGCTAATCTCGCTTCCAGACTTGCCAGTTCGGCCCTTTTCTTCTCTAACTCTCTGGCTTCTGGCGACGTGATATGTGTGATTCGTGTCGTCATTGGGTCAATCCCCCATTAACATTGACAAGAAGGAGCGAACCCTGATGGTGCATTTTCGGGTATGTTGGGCGGTGTAATTCTACGTGGAATTTCCGTTTTGGCTCCCAACAGCCCCACACTATACACCCCGCGAGGGGTTCCAGCGCAATATTTGCTCTTCGTCTGAGTCCGGGGGCACGGGTTAGCTAATTTAGACAGCGCTGGTCCATGACCGGCGGTAGGGGGAGCAATAGCGGTGCTATAGGGGCACAGGAAAAACGCCTTGGACGGGACACGCACTATGTCCGCAGTCAATGCTCCATGCCATACCCTTATCCGTGCTCATGCGACTCGCTCGCTGATTGGTGCTCAGCGTTTTCACTCGCGGGGCCTTGGTCTCGGCCACCCATTTCATGCTCGGTTTCCAATGCGGATTGCTTCGAAACGTCACGGCTCAACTCTTCGCCCAATTTCTCCGCGTCGTTCGTGTAAATCTGCGCATCGTAGCGCCCGCGTGAGGCGGAGACATACGCCAGCCGTGAATTGATGAGCTGGTCGTGGGCCTGTTCGGTGTCCATGCGCACCAGCACGCGGTCGGCGGTGGCTCCCTGGCTGCTACGGCTAGTGTTATGTCCGACAATTGGGTGGACTACGTAGCGCCGCCATCTTGGCGGCATTTGCCGGCAGGATGCCGGCGCTACAGCCCAAGCGTTGTCCAGGCATTTCGTGGACACTGCACTGGTGACGGCATAGCCGTAATCGAGATGGGGATGTTCGTGGATGTTGAAATGCGCGCCCCGCCCGGACTCCAGCCGGATTTGAAGATTTCCCCTCGCTGTCGATCTGCTCGACTGCTTGGATTGACGACACAGATGCCATTGCAATCCGTTTTCTACACCAGTGGTCCTGGCCGGAAAATGAAGATCGGTAATCTACAACTGGCGTTCAAGCACGCGCCGCCACGCAAGCTGGCACTGGCAGGTCAGCCTTCCGGTCTTGCCCTCGCCGCTCTCTGGTACCTGGGAGAGGCACAGGTCACTCCCCGTCTTATCGAAAGCATTCGAGAGAAACTATCACCGGAGGCTTTTCAGCAATTGAAAGCGGAGGCTCATTCAATGCCCGGTTGGATGGCCGACACTTTGCGTCGACACGAACAAGGAGGACTTAGCGCCTGACGATTTCCTGCACCTGCCCGCCCATGAACAGGCCAATATCATTCTTCTGAGCTACAGGCCCGTTAATTAATGCTTGACAAATTCCAGCTTGTAAGCTAGCGTACTAGCGTATGATTACGGCGTGGAACGCCCACAGGGACTACCTCCACCTCAGCGCCTCTGCCCATCCTGGAGACGAACAGCCCCCGCAGTCGTGGAAAATGATTTATTGGCAGGATTCTTCTGTCAACCGTCAACTTTTGACAGTCAGTCGCGATTGGAAAAGAATTCTTTTTTTGACGGAGCAAAGCGGCAATGTCATTGAAAACAAAGGACCGCTGTGGAAAACTTGGGGCCGAAGCTGGAATGTGTATGAAAAAAAGGTACTTAGCCCTATAAAGCGGGAATCTTATTGAAAAGACAAGGGGTTAAAGCTCGCCACAGCAAGAGGAAATGGCAGCCAGAGACAATGTGTCAGGGCCGCCGCGCATGATCCCGAATTCAGAGGTTGGGCGGTCCTGGTCCCTCCCACTGCTTTGCACCCAAGGCGCTTGGCCGCCAGATGAAGATGGACAAAGCAGTGCAGCCAAGCATTCACTCTTTATCACAGCTTTGGACGTTCGACGCGTCCGCGCAGCATGGCGGCCACCCTGATGCCCGCTTTGGTGATGGTCATTATTTTGATGTTCATGGTGTTCCCAGATAGCTTCAGGCTATTGGCGATGAGGCCGCATTAGGTGTAAGTTTAAGTCTGGGGCAGGACTCTTAATTTGAGGTTCATCAATCTTGAATTTCCAGTGGTCGTTGAGGTGGATGCGCTGGCTGGCGGCTCTTGCCGGAATATTGTCGTCCTCTACTCTGGCCTATGCGCAGGGCTGCGCGATGTGCTATACCAGCACAGCGGCGGCAAAAGCTGGCGCGCTGCAAGCACTGAGAAGCGGAATTCTCATCCTGCTTGTCCCTGCGCTCATGATGTTTGCAGGCATCTTCGTAGTCATTTATCGTTCCCGGAACCGGTTTAACGGCTCGGCTGGTTGGACTGCTGAGCGAGACCGGGAATTGCGCGAAATGCTCATACGGATGGACAGGATTGAAAAGCCTGATCCCCGAGAAAGGATTCTGCCAATTTCCTTATGACAACAAAACAATACAGTCCGTGGTTACATCGCTACGCAATCTTCGTCGCAATTTGCACCTTTCTTTTGATCATCGCGGGCGCGTTGGTGACCAGCAACGACGCCGGCCTCTCCGTGCCTGATTGGCCGACTTCCTTCGGCAGTTTTCGAATGCCGCGCATGGTGGGTGGGATCAAATTTGAGCACGGCCATCGCATGATCGCCGGGACGGTGGGAATCCTGACCATCATACTCGCCCTGGCGCTCTGGATCAAGGATTCCAGGCGCTGGGTGAAATGGATTGGAGGGGCCGCCGTGCTAGCCGTGCTGACCCAGGCATTGCTAGGTGGCATCACGGTGCTCTTTTATTTGCCCGTGGCCATCTCGACGAGCCATGCCACGCTGGCCCAAATCTTTTTCTGTCTCGCCGCGAGCTTGGCCTTTTTCACGCGAGCCGATTGGCGATGGGACGAACCCAAACTTGAAGACGCTTCCACTCCCTCGCTCCGGCACCTTACGGTGGCCACGACGGGCGTTATTCTTGTGCAGTTGATTCTAGGCGCCGTGTATCGCCACTCAAGGGAGGGCGTCGTCGCGCCGCATGTTGTGGGGGCCTGTGTGGTGGCGATGCTCGTGGCCTGGGTTGTCACACGAACGGTGATCAAATTTTCGCAAGTGCGCGCCCTGCTGAGGCCCGCAATGTTGCTCGGCGCTCTGGTGATAATTCAACTGTCACTCGGCATCGGCGCTTACATCGTGAAGATGGCGGACCGAAACGCGCCTCAACCCCTGCCGCCGGTGGTGAACATGACCACCGCGCACTTGGCGGTGGGCGCACTGGTGCTGGTGACCAGCCTCTATCTAACCTATCAGACGCATCGCTTCCTCGCGCCTCCAGTCGAGGAGGTCAAGATCGCTTCGGCCCCGCAAGGCGCGATTATATGAACCATTTGTCGGACAACCCGCGAGTTAATACCGCGCGGCTGAGGAAGAATGCCCCGCCTTGGCTCCAGCGCTTGGCAGATTACTGGACGCTGACCAAGCCGGAAGTGAATTTCCTGGTCCTGGTCAGCACGCTGGTAGGTTTCTATCTCGCCTCGCACGGCCCGCTGGATTTCGGGCGCTTGTTCCATACGCTCATGGGCACGCTGCTGGTGGCCAGCGGCACCGGGACGCTGAACCAGTACATCGAACGCCAGTCGGATAAGCACATGCGCCGCACGGCCAATCGCCCCCTGCCTGCTGGGAGACTGGCTCCGACCGAGGCGTTCTGGTTCGGAATCCTGTTATCGGCGGTTGGGGGCTGGGAGTTGTGGGTGTTCACGAACCCATTGACCAGCAAACTCGCTTTGCTGACGCTTGGCGCCTACCTCCTGTTCTATACCCCACTCAAAATGAAAACGCCGCTCTGCACGCTCGTCGGAGCCTTCCCTGGCGCCATGCCGCCGCTCATCGGCTGGGCAGCGGCGCGCAACGGCCTGGGCCTTGACGCCTGGGTGTTATACATCATTCTCTTCCTCTGGCAATTCCCGCACCTGCTGGCGATCGCCTGGATGTATCGAGAAGACTATGCCCGTGCCGGCCTCCAGATGCTTCCGAGGAACGACTACGAAGGCCGGGCGACGATGCGGCAGATTCTGGGGTATTCCTTCGTCTTATTGCCTGCAAGCTTATTGCCCGTCTTCCTGGGGCAGGTGGGGAGGGCTTATCTGCTGGGAGCTTTGGTGCTCGGATTTGGGCTTTTGCACTATGGCATGCGCCTGGCGGCGAACCGGTCGAATTCGTTTGCCCGGCGCTTGGTGCTTGCCTCAGTTGTTTATTTGCCTTTAGTATTCGCCTTGATGATGGTGGATAAAACCCCGCTTTAGGCGTGGCGTGCCTGTTGCTGGGCGAGCTTTGCTTCCAACTGCTCGATGGTCGAATTCAGCCAGTCGAGGAGAGTCCGTTCCGCCTCTTCGCGATCCTTGGCGTCTTCAAGAGAGGCGATGCTCTTGCCTCTCTCGTCCAAGGGGATGAAGTGGCAAGGGATGTCCTCGTCCCGGTGCTTTTCCGGCACCCATTCCCACAGCAGGCATTCGTTGCAGGGGTGCCGCTTAACCACTTCGTCGAAATTCAGGCACGTCACCGAGTCCCGGAAGAGCTTTGTGGGTTTCCAGGGGGTACGCACAGAGCGGCCGTACCCACCATTTTTCAGGATGTCTCTTTCCAACTTCAATTGGTCTATAATCTCTTTGAGGTCGGCTGGCATGGCCTTCTTATCTCCTTCATGCTCTGGGTGGCAGAGCCCCATTGTTGTCGAGCCCTGCCCACCTGATTTGAAGCAATTTCGTGGCCAAGGACAACATGTTAACACATAGCAACTTAGGGATATCAGGGGCAACTCAAACGATTCAGAGTGGGTCAGATTGCCCACTTTTTCCGCCTAAACTGGCAGCCTGCCAAAGTAAAGGCCGCTGCCTCCGGGGAAACTGAATGCCTGGAAACGAATCTGCAACTCCTTTTAGCTCTGGCGAGGAGCGCCAGTTCATGCTCGAGGAATTGGTGTTATTAGCATTCTGCTTTCTGGTGGCGGTGGCTGGCCTGGCGGTAGTGGCTTTCGAGGTGATTAGCGGCAGGATTCTCTCCATAGACGGTATGTGGCTAAGCCTGATCAGCCTGACCTTGGCGGCCGTGTTCGGCGGCAACCTCACATGGTCGTTTTATACTGGCGAGGCGCAACAAAGGCTGAGCCACTTTCGGAAAGGGTCCGCGCCCGATGACGATCCGGACAAGAATCGGTCGACCCCCATATGATCCCCTACTTTCCCGCCGTCGATGCCACCCTTAATGCTGCCTGTGCCATCTTCCTGATGCTGGGGTTCTTTTTCGTTCGAGAAAAGAACATCCGAGCGCACAAGACCTGCATGCTTTCAGCCTTCGCCACTTCCATGGTTTTCTTGGTGTGCTACCTTACTTATCACTACTTTCATGGGACCACCCATTTCCTCGGAAAGGGCGTGGTTCGAAATTTCTACTTTGTGCTGCTCGTTTCGCACACAATTCTTGCGGTGCTGATCGTACCGTTGGCACTCACCACGCTATACCGCGCCTGGCGCCAGCGCTTCCAGCAGCACAAGCGAATCGCCCGCTGGACCCTGCCCCTTTGGCTTTACGTCTCGGTGACAGGCGTGCTGGTCTACTGGATGCTTTATCACCTCTATCCGATACGGTGATTCGTTTGATTCTTGCCGAGAGCGCGATATAATGGGCGCTGGCAACGATGCTTCCTCCCGACGAGGACCCTCAGAGGAATCTTTCATGATTGAGCCCGTTCCACGACTAGGCGATACCATTGACGACTATTGCCCTCGCTGCCGCCTGCTCCTGAACCACGCTGTGGCAAGCTTGGTAGACGGCAAGGTGGTGAAAGTCATTTGCCAGACTTGCCATACTGAGCACTCGTACCGTAACGCGGAATTGCCTCCGAAGAAGAAACCAACCCCCCGTGCCGCGCTATTTGAGCAGGTTTTGGTGAAGACAACATCCAGCCCTGAAGCCGAGCCCGAAGCGCCTGCCGAGGAACCCGCTCAAGTTGTCGAGCCCGAGCCGCCGAAGAAAAAAAAGGTCGCAACTCCGGCACGCTACATCTCCAGGCATAAGACCAAGTCTCCCCGTGCGTAGGCAAGTCTCATTTAGCAAGTTTCAGGTGTCAGGCAAGCAGTGAGGAGCTCAATCATGAACAGTGAATGGTGAATAGTAAATTGTGAAGTGCGGGCGCGGAGCTTGCTTCGCGCGCCAAGGACCTCTGTCCGCTACGCTTTCTCGATTCACAATTTACTATTCACTATTCAGAATTACCCTCCTTTCCTGACACCTGAAGCCTGAATCCCTCACTTTTCCCGCCGAATGACCCGAGTCTCATTGATGCTCCTCAGCTCGTAATACGTTCCGCTCCACTCAATGCGCCGCGTCACACTCGACACCAGGAAATTTACCAGCATCACCCAGGGAACCAGAAGACTCAGTTGCCAGTAACGCGCTCCGTAGCGACTTAGGATCGAAGCTTCTTCGGGGAACAGTTCCTTCGCTATGGCCTCGTGGATGAATCCTTTACTCATCACCAGCAGTAGAGTCGCAAGCAGGATTCCAGCGACGAGCAGACGCTGCCCGGCCGAGATGCTTGGCAGGGCCAGCAAAATCAGCCCAAAAAGCACGGTGCCGCAGTAGTAGGCATATGCAGCGGCTACCCTCCACCAAGCACCTGGCAAATAGACTCGATTCGTGACCGTCTGGCGCGTGCTCCACCTTAAGAACTCGCCAAACTCCATTTCCCCTCGACAAGCAAGCACGCAGCGCGGTTCAAACCGGATTCTACCGCCGGACGCATGCACCGCGCGGCTCAGAGTGGCGTCATCGCTTACGACATTCGCCCAGCACCGCTCGGCCACCTCCAGCCGCTTGAAGTCGATGGTTCGGATCGCCATGGATCCGCCCCAGGCATAGTTGATCTCGTGGTCGCCCATCAGGGCGACATCCGACGCGTGCCAGGCGGCACGCAGGTGAGAAACAAAGCCGGACCTGAGAAGATGCCATGGGCGGCCTGTGCTCACAGTTAAGGTGGGGTCCTGAAGCGGAGCAACCAAAGAGCGCAGCCAGTCTCTCCTGGGGCGGGCATCACTATCTGCGAAAACCAGGACCTCGGCCTTTGCGTCCACAGCCTTGAGCCCTTCCAGAAGGTTGTGAATCTTCTCTCCGTGTGATTCCGAATAACCTGCGACCACGAGCGCCGTTTGCACCCCGCCATTCTCCCTGTCCTTGGAGTCGCCGTAGCACCGGGGTCCCTCCTGTGGGCCGACCATTTCCATCTCTTTATTCTGCTTGTGATTGGAAACATTTTCGAGGCGCGTTCGAAAGGCTTGGTAAGCAGGGTCATCCACGGACGCGACCGTGAAGATCACCTGATAGCACGGGTAGTCCTGGCACAGAAAGCTTGAGACATTGGCCTCGAACTCCGGTTCTAATCCTTTGCAAGGAATGATAAGAGCCACCGGGGGCGTGAAGTTATTCAAAGGCTGAGACCATTTCAGACGCACATAGCGCCGCCAGTTAAGGGTGCCGAGGAGCACGGCCACACCTTGCGCCAACAGCCCGATTCCCAGTGCCCAGAATATTGTGATTGCCACGTGCATGAGTGAACTCAAAGTTCAAAAACGTCTCGACGGAAGCGGAGTCTACTACATAGGTCCTCCGGAAACCTGGAACCTTTACTTGTCCCGCCGAATGACTCGAGTCTCATTTACGCTCTTCAGCTCGTAATGTGTTCCCCGCCACTCTATGCGCCGCGTCACGCTCGAGAGCAGGAAATTTAACAACATCACCCAGGGAACCAGAAGGCTCAGTTGCCAATAGCACGCCCCGTAGCGACTTAGGGTCGGTGCTTCTTCGGGGAACAGTTCCTTGGCTATGGTCTCGTGCATGAACCCTTTACTTATCACCAGCAGCAAAATCGCAAGCAGAGTTCCCGCCATCAGCAGCCGCTGCCTGGCCGAGATGCTTGGCAGAGCCAGCATAATCAACCCCAAAAGCGCCGTGCCCAAGGAGAAGACACAAGTAGCGGCTCCCGCCCACCAAAGACCTGGCCAATAAATTCGTGTCTTGGTCATCTGGCGGTTGCTCCACCTTAAGAACTCACCAAACTTCACTTCCCGTCGAGAGGCAACCACGCAACGCGGTTCAAACCAGATTCTACCGCCGGCATCATGCACCGCCTGGGTCAGAGCGTCGTCATCGCTTACGGCATTCGCCCAGTACCGCTCGGCCACACCCATCCGCTTGAAGTCGATGCTTCGGACCGCCATGGATTGGCCACAGACATGGTTGTACTCGTGGTCGCCCAGGAGCATGACATTCAACGCGTCCCAAGCGGTGCGCACCTGAGAACCAAAACCTGCCCCGGGAAGATCCCACCCGACGCCCGTGCTCACGGTTACGGTGGGGTCCTGAAACGGAGCAACTAAGGAGCGCAGCCAGTCTCTCTTGGGGCGGACATCACTATCTCCGAAAGCCAGGACCTCGGCTCTTGCGTCCACAGCCTTGAGCCCTTCCAAAAGGTTGTGAATTTTCTCTCCTATTGATTCCGAATAACCAGCGACTACCAGAGCAGTTTGCACGCCGGCGTACGGGGGCGTCGCCTGGGGTCCGATAGTTTCCTCCTCCTTATTCAGCTTGTTCTTGGAAGCAGATTCGAGGCAGGTGCGAAGAGCCTCATAGGCGGGGTCATCCGCGGACGCCACTGTGAAGATCACCTGATAGTGCGGGTAGTCTTGGCCCAGATAGCTTGCGACATTGGCCTCGAACTCCGGTTCTAATCCTTTGCAAGGAATGAGAAGAGCTACTGGCGGCGTGAAGTTATTCAAAAGGCGAGAGCGGCTGCGCCGCACATAGCGCAGAAAGTTAGAGGTGCCGAAGAGCACGGCCACACTTTGCGCCAGCAGGCAGATCGCCAGGACCCAGAAGATTGTGATCGTCACGTGCATCGGTGAACTCGAAATTCAAAAACGTCTCGACGGAAGCCGAGTCTACCACATAGGTCTTCCTGACGCCTAGTCCCTTTATCATTCCCGCCGAATGACCCGAATCTCATTTATGCTCTTCAGCTCGTAATACGTTCCCCGCCACTCAATGCGCCGCGTCAGGCTCGAGTGCAGATAATTTAACAACACCACCCAGGGAACCAGAAGGCTCAGTTGCCAATAGCACGCCCCGTAACGACTTAGGGTCGATGCTTCTTCGGGGAACAGTTCCTTCGCTATGGCCTCGTGGATGAACCCTTTACTCATCACCAGCAGGAGAATCGCAAGCAGAGTTCCCGCCATCAGCAGCCGCTGCCTGGCCGGGATACTTGGCAGCGCCAGCATAATCAATCCCAGAAGCGTGGTGCCTAAGGAAAAAACATAAATAGCGGCTCCCGCCCACCAAAGACCTGGCCAATTGACTCGTTCCTTGGTCATCTGGCGGTTGCTGCACCTTAAGAACTCACCAAATTTCACTTTTCCTGGACAAGCAACAATGCAGCGTGGTTCAAACCGGATTCTGCCGCCGGCCTGATGCACGGCGTGCGTCAGTGTGTCGTCAACGCTTACGGCATTCGCCCAGTACCGCTCGGCCACCCCCATCCGCTTGAAGTCGATGCTCCGTACCGCCATGGATACACCCCAGGCGTGGTTGTACTCGTGGTCGCCCAATTGCGTGACGTTTAACGCGTCCCAAGCGGTCCGCACTTGAGAACCAAAGCCTGAGCCGGGAAGATTCCACGCGGCGCCTGAGCTCACAGTTACGGCGGGGTCCTGAAGTGGAGCGACTAAAGAACGTAGCCATTCTCTGCCGGGGCGGGCATCAATATCTGCGAAAGCGAGGACCTCGGCTTTTGCGTCCACAGCCTTGAGCCCTTGCAGAAGGTTTTGAGCCTTTTCCCCGCGCAGTTCCGAATGACCTGCGACCACGAGCGCCGTTTGCACCATGTCGTTCGGCTCGTCGTTGGAGGCGCCGTAGCGCGGGGGTCTCTCCTTTGGGCCGACGATTTCCTCATCTTTATTCTGCTTGTTGTCGGAAACCCTTTCGAGACGGGTTCGAAGGGCGTGGTAGGCAGGGTCATCCACGGACGCCACCGTGAAGATCACCTGATAGTGCGGGTAGTCCTGGCATAGATAGCTTGAGACATTGGCCTCGAACTCCGGTTCTAGTCCTTTGCAAGCGATGATAAGTGCCACTGGCGGTGTGAAGTTATTCAAAGGGCGAGAGCGGCTTCGACGCATGTAGCGCAGAAAGTAAAAGGTGCCGTAGAGCACGGCCCCACTTTGCGCCAACAGCAAGATCGCCAGTACCCAGAAAATTGCAATCGTCACGGGCATCGATGAACTCGGAAATCTAAGACGTCTCGACGGAAGCCGAGTCTACCACATAGGTCTTCCTGACGCCTGGTCCCTTTATCATTCCCGCCGAATGACTCGAGTCTCATTTACGCTCTTCAGCTCGTATTGCGTTCCCCGCCACTCTATGCGCCGCGTCACGCTGGAGAGCAGATAATTCAACAACACCACCCAAGGGACCAGAAGGCTCAGTTGCCAATAGCACGCCCCGTAGCGACTTAGGGTGGATGCTTCCTCGGGGAACAGATCCTTCGCGATGGTCTCGTGGATGAAACCTCTACTTATCACCAGCAGGAGAATCGCAAGCAGAGTTCCTGCTATCAACAGCCGCTGCCTGCCCGAGATGCTTGGCAGGGCCAGCATAATCAACCCCAGAAGCGCGGTGCCTAAGGAAAAGGCACAAGTGGCAGCTCCGGCCCACCAAAGACCTGGCCAATAGATTCGCATGGTGATGAAGTAGCGCTTGCTCCAGCTTAAAAACTCGCCAAACTTCGATTCCCCTCGACAAGCGACTATGCAGCGCGGTTCAAACCAGATTCTGCCGCCGGCCTCGCGCACTGCCTGAGTCACAGCTTTGTCGTCGCTTACGGCGTTCGCCCAGTACCGCTCGGCCACCCCCATCCGCTTGAAGTCGATGGTTCGGGCCGCCATGGATCCGCCCCAGGCAAAGTTGTGCTCGTGGTCGCCAAGCAGGTGGACATCCGACGCGTCCCAGGCGGAACGCAAGTGAGAAACAAAGCCTGACCCGGGAAGGTACCATCTGATGCCCGTACTCACGGTTATGGTGGGGTCCTGAAGCGGAGCAACTAAGGAGCGCAGCCAATCTCTGCCAGGGCGGCCATCAATATCTGCGAAAGCCAGGACCTCGGCTTTTGCGCCCACAGCCTTGAGCCCTTCCAGAAGGTTGTGAATTTTCTCTCCGTGTGACTCCGAATACCCAGCGACCACGAGCGCAGTTTGCACGCCGCCATTTTCCTTCAGGACGCCGCAGTACGGGGGCGTCGCCTGGGGTTCGATAGTTTCCTGCTCCTTATTCAGCTTGTTCTGGGAAGCAGCTTCGAGACAGGTTCGAAGAGCCTGGTAAGCGGGGACATCCACGGACGCCACCGTGAAGATCACCTGATAGTGCGGGTAGTCCTGGCACAGAAAGCTCGAGACATTGGCCTCGAACTCCGGTTCCAATCCTTTGCAAGCGATGATAAGAGCCACTGGCGGTGTGAAGTTATTCAAAGGGCGAGAGCGGCTTCGACGCAAGTAGCGCAGAAAGTAAAGGGTGCCGAGGAGCACAGCCACACATTGCGCCAGCAGGCAGATCGCCAGGACCCAGAAGATTGTAATCGTCGCGTGCATCGGTGAACTTGGAACTCAAAGATGTTCCGGCAAAACCCCATCTTAGCACATGCGTGTAAACTATAATTGGTAGGTATCTGGTCGAGATTTCTGAGGGAAGTCGCAGGATGCCACTGGAAAAACTCACATGACACTCTGGCTACTCGGTGTTGTGATTATTCTTTGGTGCGGTCTTGGCTCGTTTACCTTCTGGAACCTTTATGGCGCTACTACACTACGCGCGAACCAATTCGCTTCCCCTCTTGAGTCCTCTCCGAAGGTGTCGATTATCGTGGCGGCCCGCAATGAGGAAGATGCGCTTCCGGCGGCGCTCGAATCCATGTTGGCGCTTGACTATCCTGACTATGAAATTGTTCTGGTTGACGACGACTCTCGGGATCGGACTGGGGCCATCGCGGACGAGTGGGCCGGCAAGCCCGCGGCGAGAGGCCGGCTCAAGATTCTTCACAACAAGCAACTGCCACCTGATTGGTACGGCAAAGTGCATGCCCTGCATCTGGCGGCAAATGCCGCCGCCGGCGAATGGGTTCTGGCTACGGATGCGGATATGGTTTTTCATCCCTCGGCTCTTCGTGTGGCGATGTCCTATGCGCTCGAACAGGGCGTGCAACTCCTCTCGATTGTCCCGGAATTAGAGTTCAGTTCTTTCTGGGAAACAGTCGTGCTTCCCGCATTCACCTTTCTTGTCTCCACCTTTTATCCCTTTCGCTTGGTAAATGATCCAAAATCTTCCCGTGCCCTCGCGGCCGGCGGCTTCATTCTGATGAAGCGCGAAGACCTCAATGCCTTGGGCGGTTACGCGCAATTGAGGGAAGTGTTAATCGAAGACGTCCGCTTGGCCCAGCTTTTCAAACGCCAAGGGCGCCGCATCCATTTGGCGGCGAGTCGAGGTCTCTTTCATACCCGCATGTACAGCAGTGTCGGGGAGATGTTCGAAGGACTCAGCCGCAGCGCCTTTGAAGCAACCGGGTTTTCGGTCCCGAAGATCCTCGGGATAATACTCCTTGCCAACCTTCTGACGGCTTCTCCGTGGGCCGCGCTGGTCGCTCGGATTCTGCGCGATTTGAGGTCTGGCGGGCCCGCATGGCACGATCCGTCTCTCTTCGTTGCCGTACTGGCTTGCACAGTCGCTTCCCTTGTCTACTTGCCCTTCATACGGCACTTGCGTGTTCCGGTTCTGTACGTCTTCGGGCTGCCGCTGGCGACGTTGTTCTATTCCTGTGTAGCCATTAATTCGGCCCTTGCCGGTATCATTGGGCGAGGTGTTCCGTGGAAAGGCAGGCGCTACCGAGCCCCAGTTAAATAGCTACGCGTGCCCGATGCGATGGCTTTTTCCTATGCGGAGCTTTGGCGCACGAGCCCCCCAAGCCCCCAACCCGTCTCTAACGGCGGGCGAAGATTGTAGGGGCGCATGGCCCGGCAGCCGACGGACGCCCCTCCGCCCCGCCTGGGTGCATCCGAGGCGTGAAGGCTGTAGGGGCGGCGCGCCACGTCGTCCCTACTCAGCGGGAGATGGTTGTACGCAATCGACGGATTGCGGCGGGCATTCGTCCCTTGCATTCTTCTCCACGGCGAGCAACAATAGCTTTGTCGTGCGGGGCCGGCATCAAAATCTGAAATCAGGATATGGAGAGCAAGCCATGGAGACAGCCACATTTGGCGCGGGGTGCTTCTGGGGTGTCGAGGCGGCTTTTCAGCAGGTGCCCGGAGTGGTCTCCACCTGCGTGGGTTATATGGGGGGAACACTTGACAGCCCAACCTACCAGGACGTCTGCACTAATACGACCGGACACGCAGAAGTAGTGCAGGTCATCTATGACCTCTTAAAGACATCCTACGACAACCTCTTGAGGGTCTTTTGGCAGAACCATGATCCGACGACGTTGAACCGCCAAGGCCCCGATGTGGGGACTCAATACCGGTCGGTGATTTTCTATCACACTCCGGAGCAGGAGGCTGCCGCCCATGCATCCAAGCGAGGTCTGGAGCGCGCCGGAGCATTCAAGAGACCCATCGTAACGGAGATCGCCGCTGCCTCTGCCTTCTGGCGGGCAGAGGAATATCACCAGCAATATTTGGAAAAGCGCGGCCTCGCCCAATGCCACATCAAGTAGAGGTAGGGCACTGCCCCGCTGCTTCACGGGTCCCGGTCATTGGAGTGCGGCCCGTCAACTGAGGGGCTGCCGCTTTTCTCCTGCGAGCTTGCTCGCGCTTCACCGGCCTGAATACCGCGCTCCTATGCAGGGCCAGCAAGCTGGCCCAAGCAAAAGCGGCAGCAAGCTGCCGCACTCCAGAGCGCTTCGTCACATTGGAGGAACACATGCCAGCGATTCGTACCATTGAGCCCTATGCGCGCTCCTTGCTCCGCATCGTGACGGGATTCACTTTCTCCCTTCACGGCATGCAAAAACTGCTCGGCTTCTTTGGCGGCATGGGTGGAAAAGGCGGGACGGTTCCATTCGGCTCCCTCCCGTGGTTTGCCGGCGGCCTGGAAATGATTGGCGGGCTGCTGATCATCTTGGGGATCTTCACCTCTCCGGTGGCATTCATTCTGTGCGGAGAAATGGCCGTGGTCTACTTCATGGCGCATTTTCCTCACGGGTTCATCCCCCTTGTCAACCACGGGGAGTTGGCTGTGCTTTACTGCTTCATCTTCCTTTACCTGTGCATTGCCGGGGCCGGGCCCCTCAGCTTGGATTCCCTGGTTCGGAAGAAATCCAGCTAGAAGTCTTCGGACTCACAGGGTGATTGCCGGGAGGAATTGGTAGCTGATCCGCGCGCTGGCTTCCAATCGTGGGATTCGTGTAATTTGCGAGACATAGTCATTCCCGCGAAAGCGGGAATCTATTAACTTTCGGAAATGTGCTGTCGTCGGACTGGATTCCCGCTTTCGCGGGAATGACCGGCGGATCGAGTGGATCCCCCTTCCATATGACACCAGCACGCCAATCAGCCGGAGCGGGACAGAGCGTGGTACAATGGTGATTTGGCGGTTGCTGGAAAATCACGTTCAAGTGTCATCCTCAGCAAAGCATTTACGCGCCGACGTCCCGGAAAGCGTCCCTCATTGTAATGCTGAGTCCTTCGCTGTCATCCTGAGTGCCGCGAAGGACCTCGCTCTGCCCGCTCAGGATAAACTGCGCGAAGTATTTCGCCCTGCTGCTTCTTGACAGAAAATTCCTGGGCGAAATTCTTCGATTCGCTCCGTTGCGCTCAGAATGACAGGATGGGAGACGAGCGCGCGGATGGTATACTGAGCGCGCCTCAAGAATTCCTCCGGCTTCCACCAACCCATCCCAAACCAAGTCTGGTTGAAGCGGCGTTGAACGGGAAAGGAACGCGACCGCTCGAGATCGTGAGAGGAGCTTAGACTTTTGACCCAACAGATCCGCAACATCGCCATCATTGCCCACGTTGACCATGGGAAGACCACACTCGTGGATACCATGCTGCGCCAGAGCGGCATCTTCCGCGCCAACCAGGCCGTGGTGGAGCGCGTCATGGACTCGAACGATCTCGAGCGCGAGCGCGGCATTACAATTCTTGCCAAGAACACCGCGCTCTTTTTCCAAGGCGTCAAAATCAACATTGTAGATACGCCGGGCCACAGCGACTTCGGGGGAGAAGTTGAGCGGGCGCTCAGAATGGTGGATGGGGTGCTCCTTCTGGTGGACGCGAGCGAAGGCCCACTCCCACAGACCCGCTATGTTCTCCAGAAAGCTCTCGCGGCCAAGCTGCCTCCAATTGTCGTGCTGAACAAGATTGACCGGCATGATGCGCGGCCCGCCGAGGTGCTGAACGAGATCTACGACCTCTTTATCGACCTCGACGCCACGGAGGGCCAACTCGAATTCCCGGTCCTTTACACCAACGCCAAGAAAGGTGTCGCCCACCGTCAAATCGGCGACGGCTCGCAAGACCTTTTGCCACTGTTTGAAGCGATTGTGAACTCCATCCCCGCCCCCGGTGGCGATCCGGAGGCTACCCTGCAGCTACAGGTGGCGAACCTCGACTACAGCGATTACCTGGGCCGCATCGCCATCGGCCGGGTGTTCAACGGCACCGTGCACTTTGGGGACGAGGTGGCTATCGCCAAGCTCTCGGGGGAATTGGTCAGGACACGAATCACCAAGCTCTACACCTTTCTTGGCCTGGAACGGGAAGAGGTGCAGGAAGTGCCCGCCGGCGACATCGTCGCCCTCGCCGGAGTCGAGGGCATCCAGATTGGCGAAACCCTCACCGACCCCGAGCGGCCCGCTCCGCTGGAGCGCATCGTAATCGATGAGCCGACGATCGCCATCGTCCTTACGGTGAACACCTCGCCGCTCGCAGGCCGCGAAGGCCAGTACGTGACCTCGGGTCACCTGCGCGAGCGACTGGAAAAAGAGCTGCTCACCAACGTCTCGATCGCCGTGGACTGGCAGGACTCAACGGACACTTTCAGGGTGCTGGGGCGTGGCGAGCTGCAGCTTGCCATCTTGATCGAGACCATGCGCCGCGAGGGCTACGAGCTGATGGCAGGCAAACCGCAGATCGTGGTCCGCAAGGAGAATGGCAAGCTCCTGGAACCCGTGGAACTCCTTGTGGTCGATTGCCCGGAGTCGTATACCGGACTGGTGATTGAAACCCTGGGAAGCCGTCGCGGGCTAATGACCAAGATGGTGAATCACGGGTCCGGCCGCGTTCGCCTGGACTTCCGCATTCCCTCACGCGGGCTCATTGGATTGCGCAGCCAGTTACTCATGGAGACCCGCGGCACGGCGCTGCTCCACTCCCTTTTCGATGGCTGGACGGAATACCAGGGAGAAATGGCCACTCGGCCCACGGGAGTTCTGGTGGCGGATCGTGCCGGCATCACCACCGCCTATGCCCTCAACAACCTCCAGTCGCGCGGCGAGCTCTTTTATGGGCCTAACATGCAAGTCTATGAGGGCATGATCGTGGGTGAGAATTCCCGCGCCGACGATATCGACATCAACGTCACCAAGGAAAAGAAGCAAACCAACATGCGCGCCTCAGTGGCCGATGAAGCCATCCGCCTTATTCCTTTCCGCCCGCTCAGCCTTGATCAAGCTCTCGACTTCATCGCTGACGATGAATACGTCGAGGTCACACCCAAGACCATCCGGCTGCGGAAGAAAATCCTCGCAGCCAACCGTCGCCCCAAACCCTGGGAGAAAAAGCAACTCGCGCCGACGATTTAGATCGAGTCCCCAAGCTCAGCGTGGGAGTTTACAGTGCCTTATTGGTTTTGACGCCTGTGTCTGACTCTGTCGCCTCGTAACCCCGGCAGAAGAGCACAGGAAGGCGGGGGTATTGAGGGTAACCAGGGTCCGTAGAGCTCCGGCAGCACAGATAGAAAAGCGAACCTCGATTGGACCTGATGGTCCGAACGTGCCTGCAACGGGCGCATAACCCCGCTTGGTTCGACTCTTGGAATGGGTCTTCGGTGGTCAACATTCACCCTGAGTTACCGTCCGCCCAAGTAAAGGGCAATGGGGTGGACGGGCGCGAGGACCTTCAGATACTCTGTAAGATAAGGTTAAGTCATGTCCAAGTCAAATGGCATTCTCGCCTGGACTTGCGCTCTTGTCGCCGCCGTCGCCTTGTCTCCAGTCCTCATCATGGCCCGCGATACGCCAAGCTTACCCCGGAGTGAGGACATCATTCACAACTTGGTTGAGCAATTCCAAGACGGGGGATCTTTAGGACAGAAGTCAGGAGATCGGGTGCTCTGGCGGTTGGGTTAACAATGAACGAAACGTGACGGATTCGCTTCCTGTTCACCCGATCTCCCGATCATCAGATCGCCCCATGTTCTGGCTCGCGGACTCTACTTTGATGCTCTTACCATTCCAATCCCGCGAAAGAATGATGGCTGGCACGAACAGGCTTGGTTCGCCGCGAAACACGCTGATTTTCTTTGTCCCGATTCTGGTGGTCCTCATCACATTCCTTTTCTGGTACCAGACGTGGTTTGGAAGGCCATTGAGCGAGCGGGAGATGAGCCAGTATCTATCGGACACCTCAGTGCCTCACAAAACCCAGCACGCGCTAGTACAGCTTTCGGACCGGATGGCGCGTGGCGATGGGACAGCGCGGCGCTGGTATCCCGAGATCATCACCTTGGCGCAGAATAAGGAGACGCAAATGCGCTCAATGGCTGCTTGGGTGATGGGCCAGGACAACCATTCCGAGGAATTTCACCAGACCTTGCGCAGGCTTGTGGACGACCCTGCACCGCTGGTGCGGTGGAATGCAGCGCTGGCGTTGGCGCGTTTCAGCGATGCGGAGGGAGAGCCGCAATTGCGGGCCATGCTGCGACCTTTTGCGCTGACTGCGCCACAGTCCGGGACAGTCAAATTCCGCCTCAAAGAGGAGGACGTGGTGCAAAGCGGGGGCATCGTGGCGCGCCTCAGTTCCGCCGCCGGCGCGAACCCCGTGGACGTTGTCTCACCTATGGCCGGCGAAGTTGCGCGGCTGGCCGCAAAGGACGGTGGGCAAATCGGCGCCGGCGATACGGTTGCCGTCATCCGGCCCGGCGATACGCAAGTGTTTGAAGCCTTGCGGGCCCTGGTGTTGATTGGGCGCCTGGAAACTTTGCCCGAGGTGGAGCGTTTCGCCGCCGGGGCTCCGGGAATGTCCGACCGGGTCCGCGCGCAGGCATTCCTGACCGCCCAGGCAATCCGCCAGAGGGTTACTGAGATGAAGAGGATGAAGTAAAGAGGCTAGATCTTGAACTTCGTCCCCAGATAAGTTTCCACTTCTTCGGTGGGGACCATCTCGATGGCGTCCCACGGGCAGCCATCCAGAAAACATCCGTCGGGGCCTTTGCTGGTGCACTTTTTGCAGCCAATACAGAGTTGAGGATCAACCTCGATACGTCCGAAGGGAGGGTTCTCCTCGTCCCTCACCCAGTACATACAATCCTCAACGGGGCAGTAAGGAACGCAGGCCGGCGAACCGGCGCAACCGGTGCAACACTCGGTGATAACAGCTATTTCCTTGGGTCTCTTCTTGCGCGGGGTGTCAATGCCTTCGGATTTCGGATCGAGCTTGACAACTTCGCCCACCGGAATGTAAAGCTGCGCCAAAGCGTTTCTCCTTCATCCCGACTCTCTACATATTGTCCCAGATTTCTCGTGACCGAGTCAACGATCCATTGACTTGCCATCCTCCTTTTGAAGGTCTCCAGCGGCTTTTGCTATGGCTGAGCAGGGGGCTGCACTGGCAGGGGAGCTTGGGCGGCCGGTTGTGGACCAGCCCCTTTTCGCGGTGTTTTTGTTTGCTTGTAAAGGGCCTCCACCTCTTCGGAAATCAACTCCGGGGCGTGCCATTTATAATGTTCCACCAGGGGGCCTACTTCACGCTTCACTTCGCTTATGGATTTCCCTTCCTGGATACGCGTCTCAACTTCTTTTGCGAACCCTTCGAGAAATTGCCGGAACTCTGCAAGCTCCTTCTTCCCGCCGGGGGTGCCATGACCGGGGACGTAAACTTCCACGTCCCATTTCTCGACCTGTCGCAGGGTGTCAATCCAATCATGGACGTTCCTTGACTCGATTCGGGGGAAGTAGCTGTTCTGAAATAGCTCGCCGAGGAACAAGACCTTTGCTGCGGGCAGATGAACAACCGCGTCATCTCCAGACCCATTCCTGAGCAGGCTGAGCAGCTTAATCTCCTGCCCGCCCATCCGCAGCGACATTGGGCCGCTGAAAGTTTGGGTGGGAACTGTGATGTGGAAGCCGCGCATGCGGACTTGTAGTTTCCATTTGTCTTCTGCGTCGGCCAGACGGTGTGCCATTAGTTGCCGGTACTGGAGGATCTCCTGCTGCGTTTTCGCCGATGAAATCAGGGTGGCTTGCTCGTCCGTGAAGACTTCGTTTCCTAGCATCTGCTCGCCGCTGGAATTGGTGTCGATAACGTCCCTCACCGGCTGCTCGGAGTGATGCCGGATTTCATAGAGCAATTCGCGGCCGTGAAAGGGGCTATTGGTTGTATTCACCACCACCACCCCCTCCGAGGTGACGATAAATCCCGCCGTTCCCGCGCGGTCGAACTGCGGGTCTCCGTCCAGGTCCAGAAAATCATCCGAAACCCATACGAAAACATTCGGCTTCACTTCCTGGACTTTGTAGAGCCAACCGGCAGCCGGACAGTAAGCAGAAGGCAGCAGGCAGAAGGCAGCAAGCAGAAGGCAAGTGGAGAAAAGTGTCGGGAGCCAGGCGCTGCGTGCAAATCGCCAGACGGCAGGGTGCGAACCTCCGACTCTCGATTCTTCGACTCTTGGCGTTCGACTCTCCTCAAATGTCCACATACACCTGTGCGCGCCACCCAGGCGCTGTTTCCCTCACAGCAAGCTGATGATAAGTTACCGCCTTCACCAGCAATTTGACTTCATGCCGCCTCCGGTCGAACTTTTCACCTCGCGCCCTGGCCGCCAGTGAGTGATCCGTGAGATCCTCAAACTCGAAGTCGCGCAACAGCCAACCCTCCGCATCGAACCGATACAGAATTTCACTCAACCAGTTTACCAGCAGGTTGGGCATATCGGAAGCTTCCGCGCGCAACGACAGTGTTTCCTGGGGCGCTATCGATTCCAGATCCACCATCAAGTGCATCAAGGCACGGGCCGCATTCGCAAATACTTCCTGGCGCGTGGCCCCAAACGCCTCGAAGCCGATGTCGGCCGTGTGCTCAAGGACGCGAAAGGGCTGCATCTGTGTTTCACCGTTCCGCCGTCAACTTTCCGCCCCTCCCTCGGAGCGGCCTTACTCCAGATCAAAGCTGAAACCCGGCGGGAAATAGGTTCACATCATACTCAACCTTTGCCCTCTTGGGTAGTCCGTCATAAACCTTTGTCGAGAACCCGCTAGACATTTTTCGAACCCTTGAGTAGGATGGGCGGGAAATAGTCAGGCCCTATGTCTTCCCATAACTCGGATGTCGAGGTTGCGGTTGTGGTCGGGTTCGGCGCCGGCCTATTCTGGTTCATCAAGGGCTTTCGCGTCTACCGGGAGTACCGGGTGCTGGCCGACACTCCCGAGATCCCGATCCGCAGCGTGGCTATGGGCTTGGTGGAGATTCATGGCAAGGCCAAGGGCCCGCAGGCTGTTCTGAGCCCCGTCACCAAGACTCCATGCTTTTTCTATAAGGTTGATATCGAGAGGTGGATAAGGGATAAGAATGGCGGGCACTGGTCCCATGCGGCGACCGACGCCGAAGGCGTCAGGTTCTACCTCGAGGACGCGACGGGTAAGGTCCTGGTGGATGCTCATGGGGCCGAGTACGATTTGATTCAAACCGCGAAGCGCGAAACGGGGCGGGGCGCCGGGGCTTCGTTGGGACGCCTATTCAGCGGAACTCGGGACCCGAGCCTGGCAACCGGCTCCCCGGTTTCCGAATCCGACCTGCTCAGTTACGTGCAATCAGCGGTTTCCACTGCTCACACCACTTTCTCTCTTGACGGGCGGAGTCTTCTCTCAGGCCTGGGACGAGGCTCTCTGGATCTGGGGATGGGTTCAGAAGGCCGTTATCGCTTGAGCGAGTATTGCATCCTTCCCGAATATTGGTACGACGTCACCGGGACTTGCGTTGAAAACCCGGTCCCCCAAGACGAACACGACCGAAACATGATCGTGAAGGGCCAGAACGAGCCCACGTTTTTGATTTCTTGGCGAAGTGAAAAGGAAATCGAGAGCACTCTGCGAAACCGTGCCGCCCTTCATATCTTCGGCGGCGCAGCGCTCTCGGTGGCGTGTCTGGCCATCCTGCTCTTGAGGCTGGGCTGGCTTTAGAGCAGTGACGAGTGACCCGCCGCGGCGGGACCACTCGTCACTTTGTAGGAGACGGTGCAGAGTTTGACTGCAAGCTGAAGGGGAAATCCGCAATTAATTTGAGAGGAGCGATAGGATGGGAGTTGCAATCCTGATTGGATTGGTTGTGGTCTTGGTGGTGGTGGGCGTTTTTGCTTATTTCATCACCATCTACAACAGCCTGGTGCGTCTGCGGAATGACATTGACAAGGCCTGGGCCAACATTGACGTCCTGCTCAAGCAACGTCACGACGAACTGCCCAAGCTGATCGAGACCTGCAAAGGCTACATGCAGTACGAGCAGAAAACTTTCCAGCTCATTACCGAGGCACGTACTGCCTTCATGGGCGCGAACACCGTGGCGGAGAAGGCCCAGGCCGACAACTTGATCTCCGGTGCATTGAGATCGCTGTTTGCAGTCGCGGAGAACTATCCTGAGTTGAAGGCTAACAACAACTTCATGCAGCTTCAGAACCGGATATCCGAACTGGAAGAAAAGATTGCCGACCGCCGCGAGTTCTTTAATGACGATGTGAACACCTACAACATCCGAATCCAGCAACTGCCGGATGTCTTTATTGCCCGTATGATGAACTTGCAACACAAAGATCTGTTCAAGGTGGCGGAGGAAGACCGCCGCGACGTGGAAGTGAAACTCGGTCAGTAGGTGGTAGGTGGTATGTGGTACGTGGTAGACGGGGAAAAACAAGCGTGCGATGTCTCAGAGGATTGGCCGCCTAAGCGCGATGGAGGGGTGGAGGTCGGGCGTTTTTCTTGATTTGTCGCACGCTTCTGAGCGTAGGGTTAAGTCAGGGAAAAGGCCCGGAGGGCCGGAAGAACATAGCCCAGGGCGCCAGCCCTGGGGTCCAGAGCGCCTCGGTTTCGCTGGAGCCCCAGCGGGGCGAAAGAAGGTATGATGGCCGAGGCTGGTTTCGAACCTTCTGCCGCCCCTTCCGGGGCTGGACAGGTTGCACAAGGTGGCGGGATTCTATCCCCCAGGGCTTGCGCCCTGGGCTAAATTCTGCCGCCCGTCGGTTGACGGGCTATTTGAAGCCCTCTGTGGGCCTTTCGGACAGTTACTTTCATGCCGTGCAATGCCCCCGGCGTGTCGTCTACCGACTACTCAGCGCGAAGGACGTAAAAGGAGCCCGCTATGGTGCTTGCATTGTTTCTGGGGGGATTGATGGTTGGGTTGGCGGTGCTGGCCATCATCGTGATCGCTGTCGTCATCTATTTTGTGGGCCTTTACAACAGCCTGGTGAGGTTCAAAAACAATATCGACCGGTCCTTCTCCGATATCGATGTCCTGCTCAAGCAGCGCCACGACGAGCTTCCCAAATTGATCGAAACCTGCAAGGGCTACATGCAGTACGAGCAGAAAACCTTGCAAGCCGTCACCGAGGCCCGCACGGCTTTTATGCGCGCCACCACCCCGTCGCAAAAGGCTCAGGCGGATAACATGGTGAGCGGGGCGCTGAAGACTTTGTTTGCGGTGGCTGAGAAATACCCCGACCTGAAAGCCAACACCAACTTCATGCAGCTCCAAGGCCGCATCACGGAACTGGAAAGCAAGATTGCGGCGCAACGGAGCGCCTACAACGAGGATGTGAACGCTTTCAACATCCGCATCGCCCGGATCCCCGCCAATTTTGTCGCCGGGCTTATGGGCCTCCAGCCCCATGCCCTCTTCCAGGTGGCCGAAGCAGACCGCGAGGACGTCAAGGTCAGCTTCAATTAGCCAGACTCCGTTAGGTTCGATTTCAGCCGCGTAACTCGAGGGGGCCGCCTTGAGAAGCAGATTGAACTCGACCAATTGCGGCCGGAGATTGCTGCACTTCAAGGCTCACTCGCGCAGGCACGCCGTGCGCGTGACCACGCCACGGATTCCAAATTTGCCGCGCTTCGCGTAGCCGCCGCCAGATGCCAATAGTGGTATCTTAAAGACGTTACGTGATGGTCAGTCTTGCAATGGTCGGTTTTGCGCTTGACAAACCAACGCGTTGGGATTTATGCTCGGCTTGAGATTTTCTCCCCGTCGGATCAGCCGCAAGGCCTCCGGCGGGGTTTTGCTTTTATGGGGGTAACACGTACCAGACGAGCCCGGAGTTAAACGCGCCATTGCGTTCGTAGACGGACAAAACCTTTTTCATGCTGCCAAGAAGGCATTTGGGTGTCGGTTCCCCAACTACAATCCGAAAGCCCTGGCCGAGCGTATCAGTGCTGATCGTGGCTGGACGTTGTCGCAGACCTTCTTTTATACGGGAATTCCTGACCGCGCCGACAATGCCTTCTGGAATCATTTCTGGACAGCCAAACTTGCCGTGATGGGGACGCGAGGCATTCAAACCTTTTCCCGTTCTCTCAGATACCGCAACCAGACTGTGCCTCTTCCCGGTGGCGGGACCACAACTGTTCTGGTCGGAGAGGAGAAAGGCATTGATGTCCGACTGGCCCTTGATGTGGTGCGTATGGCACGGGAAAACCTCTATGATGTGGCGTTGATCTTCAGCCAGGATCAGGACCTCTCTGAAGCGGCTGATGAGGTGAAGGCTATGTCGGTGCAACAAGGCCGATGGATAAAGGTAGCGTGCGCTTTCCCTGTCAGTCTCACCGCAGAAAACCGCCGGGGCATTAATGGCACAGACTGGATTAAAATCAATCGCGCAACCTATGATGCGTGCCTCGATCCCAACGACTACCGACCAAAACCGTAATGTGACCAGACCTGATTACTGGCTCGCGAAATTCTCTAAATTGCGGGGGGCCGCGCCCCACGGCGATCCGCACCCTGCTTACTGCCTACTGCTTTCCGCAGGCCGCCCGCCTCAGCTCCTAACACGTGGCACCCAACACCTACGTTCCGCCGGTCGCCGCCTTCTGCCTGCTGCCTTCTGCTTCCTGAATCCTGACTCCTGAATCCCAGCGCCTGTCTATTGTCTACCGTCAACAGGGCTGGCCTCGGAAGTGCGCAGATTGGTGCTGGGCATCGTTCCTCAGGCCACCCGGCCTTGGAAAATGCCCACGGACAGAAGGGGTCGCCCGCCATTAAGATCGGAGGACTTTCAGCCGCGGCGACTCCGTGACTACCTGCCTGATGATATCTTAAAGACATTGCTTGAAAACTATCACAGGGGTGCGCATACTCCCCGCATCAGGGGCAAGGATGTTCCAGGAAATCAAGGCTTCACTCCAACAACTCTATCTGGAAGACGAGCTTTGACAAGAACCCGGCTGGACAGAACTCGGCTGGACATTGAATTCAGAGGCGCTCGGGTTTACACTACAAGTGGGGCGAAAGCTGAAAACTGAAATTCTGGCTTGGGAGGTCACAGACAATGAACCTGGAGCAGATGGTTCGTATCTTCAGTTTGACCGCAGTGTGCGTCGGATTTGCCTTTTCGCTGGGCATGGCCGGAGATCTTCCGCAAGTCGGCCAACAGGCGCCCGATGTAACTCTGCCGTCGCAGGACGGGAGTAATGTGAGCTTGAAGGATTTTCGCGGCAAGTGGGTGGTGCTGTACTTCTATCCCAAAGACAACACGCCGGGCTGCACGATCGAGGCGCACAACTTTCAGCGGGACCTTTCGAAATACGACGAGAAGAACGCGGTGATTGTTGGTGTGAGCGTGGACACTACCGAGAGCCACCTGGATTTTTGTGCCAAACAGAGCCTGACTTTCAAGCTTCTGGCGGATACCGGCAAGAAAGTCGTGGCCGACTACGGCTCGTTGAGCGATAGGGGGGTTGCCTCCCGCAACACCTTCCTGATTGATCCCAATGGCAAAATCGCCAAGGTCTGGACCGGTGTTAAACCGCCTGGCCATAGTGAAGAGGTATTGGCGACACTCAGCGAGTTACAAAAGTAATAGACGCATCGTCTTCACCCGAGAGTGCAATCGGGTCGAAGCAGGGCCCCAAGACATAGACAATCAGGAGAGAAGTATGCGACCCATCATGGTGTGGTTCCTTCTTTTGTTGAGCGCATCACAGGTTTTGGCCCAGGACTGGGCGCGCGCGCGGGTGGAAAAGTCCCCGCGACATCGTGAGTGGGTCACCATTAAGCACGAGGGGCGCGCGGTGGAGAGCTTCGTCGTCTACCCCGAGGTAAAGGACAAGGCGCCTGTAGTGCTGGTCATCCATGAGATTTTCGGGATGACGGATTGGGTGCAGGATTTGGCTGATCAGGTGGCGGAGGCCGGTTACATCGCAGTAGCCCCCGACCTACTTTCCGGCATGGGACCGAACGGTGGCCGGAGCAGCGACTTTCCCCAGGGGAATGCGGGTGGAGGCATGAGTAGTCCTGCGGTTGAGGCGGTGAGCCATCTTAATCCTGACCAAGTCACCGCGGACCTCAACGCCGTCGCCGATTATGCCCTGAAGATTCCCGCCTCCAACGGCAAGCTGTTCGTAACCGGCTTCTGCTGGGGCGGGGGCCAGAGCTTCCGCTTTGCCACGCATCGCACGGATCTTGCCGCCGCATTTGTTTTCTACGGGATGCCGCCGGCGAAGGATGCCATGGCGGCAATCACCGCGCCCGTGTACGGTTTCTACGCGGCAAACGACTCGCGCATTGGAGCGACGCTTCCCGATACTCGCGAGCAGATGAAAGCGGCCGGAAAAACTTTCGCGCCGGTCACCTACGAAGGCGCCGGCCACGGTTTCATGCGCGCCGGAGAGGCTCCGGACGCGAGCGATGCCAATCGCCAGGCCCGCATCGATGCTTGGGCGCGCTGGAAGAGGATTTTGGGGGGCAGTCAATAATGACGGTGCCTTGACTTCTGACATTGACCGCCTGTAGTGTTCCATTACTGTGGAATTCTCACGCCTCTGCTGGAGACTGGGGGAGAGAATTGTAGCGCGGGCGTCTCGCCCGCTGTTGCGGGAGCGTCCCGCTCCCGCAACGCAAAAAGTATCCACGGTCTGGAGTGGCGCGGAGCGAGACCGGGATCAGAGTACAGAAACACGCGGGCAGGATGCCCGCGGCACAGCGGGCGGGACGCCCGCGCTACGTCCGGGGGGTCGGCTTTCAGTTGTATGTCGCGCAGCCCGGACGAAGATCGGTTTAGGCTAGGGCACAAAAAACAGGTGTTCGAAGGCCTCTAGCAAGGTTTGGGCGTCGCGGCTCATGCCCCAATCATAGCAGGGATTTTCACCTACGACCCACCACCCACCGGCTCATCGTCTTCTGATTTTTCCCCTCGTGTGAGTACTCCCGGAGTGGTACTGCGGTGGTATGAAGGCGAAGACTTCCATAACACTCTCACCGGATATAATCGCGAAAGTCGACGACTTGGCCGGTTCCAAGCTCTCGCGCTCAGCTCTTATCGAGCAGGTGCTCCGCAACTACTTCCGAGAACGAGCCCGAAGAAAGATGCAGGCGCGCGACTTGGAACGAATCAACGCTGCTGCCGATCGACTGAACTCGGAGGCTGCTGAAGTCCTGGAGTACCAGCGCGCTGGATCATGTGCGACAATCTCGTGAGCATACGAAAGTCAGACCTCACCAATTATGTGGGCTCGCTCTCGAGATCGAAGGTTGCGGAGCTCAATTACGCGCTCAAGATGGCTCTCGATTTAAGTTAGCGAGCTGGCTGCGCCGTGAGGCGTGGCCCCTCTACTGTGTATCGCCTACTGACTCCGCCATCCACCCGTTAAACCGATGATCGCTTTGTCTTTCGTAGCCGCCCCCGCACGCAGTCTTTAGGTGCCTGCATCCCACTGCCTACTGCCTTCTGCTTACCGCCTTCTCCTTCCTGGCTCCTGAATCCTGAATCCTAGCTCCTGTCTACCGTCTCCTGTCTGCCGCCTATAGGGCTGGCTTCGAAGGTGCGCAGATTGGTGCTGGGCGCCGTTCCGTAAGCCGCCCCCCCTTGAAAAATGCCCCCGGACAGAAGGGGCTGTCCGTGGCTTGTATCTAAGCCCCCAATTCGCCGATAAGGTTGTCGAAAGCAGTAGACACTGGGTTCGGAGCGCGGGAGGTTAGCGCTGGCGGACCATGCCGAGCGTAGCCGCCTTGCGTTTCGGCTGAGATCAGTGTTCCAAG
>Ga0182011_10000558_pt1 | contig 32600 bp, 26 predicted proteins | sample 711E1DmetaG_FD_120481 | JGI IMG/M metagenome (GOLD analysis project Ga0182011, IMG submission 120481) | Permafrost microbial communities from Stordalen Mire, Sweden - 711E1D metaG | ecosystem: Environmental > Terrestrial > Soil > Wetlands > Permafrost | place: Sweden: Stordalen | collected...
CAGGTTGAAATCTTAACCGCCAAACAGGGCGGCCCCTCTCGCGATTGGTTGAATCCGAACCTCGGATTGGTTCAAACCCAGCGGGCTAGGTCCAAGATCAAAGCCTGGTTCAAACGCCAGAATCGCGAACAAAACTTAATCCAGGGCAAAGTCATCCTCGAGCGTGAAATGCGGCGACTAGGCCTGACCGAAATGGATCTGGATACCCTTACCCATAGTCTGGAATACCATTCTATCGACGACCTTTATGTCGGCATCGGTTGCGGTGATGTTTCGCTCAATCACATCATTAATACACTTTCAGAAGAAGAAGAAAAAAACAATAATTTCCTGAATTTAAGACCTACGACTCAGACAAAGGAAACAAATAAAAACGCCGTCTCAGTTTTGGGGCTGAAGAATATTTTGACTACCTATGCGAAGTGTTGTAAGCCCGCCCCTGGCGATGAGATTGTGGGGTATATCACCCGCGGACGTGGTGCAACCATCCACCGCCGCGATTGCCCCAATATCTTGCGCATGAAAGATCGTGAACGTATTGTCAAAGTCAGTTGGGGTGAACCGAAGACCACTTTTCCGGTCGAAATTCAAATCAAGGCCTATGACCGCCAGGGATTGATGGGAGATATTTCGAATCTTTTAAATGATGAGAACATCAATTTAAAAGATATCAAACTTAACGTAACTCATAATTTGGCTTATATGACTTTGGTGGTGGAAATCTCTGACATCGCCCAACTCTCCAGAGTATTGACAAAAATAGAAAACCTTCCCAACGTAATGGAAGCCCATCGTTTTAGACCTGGTTAACCGGTGATATAATATTGCGGATTTTAGTGATATTGCTTATAGCTCTTTACGGGTTCAAATTGTTGGGGTAAAATCGCCCACATTCTAAACCATTGTATTTCTGGGGAAAGAAGATCGGTATTCTATGGATTTTCTGATTTATATCGCTTCAATCATCGGTTTGGTGGATGCTGGCTATCTATCTTATGCCAAGCTTACCGAGACCCAGTTGTACTGCTCTCCAGGTTTTGGTGATTGCGCCAGCGTCAATGCCAGTCAGTGGTCTCATATATTTGGAATTCCAGTAGCATATCTCGGCTTTGCAACTTATGTTGCCATTCTGGTATTAATAATTTTCGGTAAGAAAATCAAGTCCGTTGCCCCTTACCAGGAGTATCTTTTCTTCTTTATTACCCTGGTTGGAATACTGTTCTCTGGTTACCTGACATATATTGAAGCAGCAATTCTCCATACATATTGTCAATGGTGTTTACTGTCAGCGGCAATGATGACAATAATGTTCATAATTTCTGTGATAAAACTGGCCCGTCGCCAGCATTAATCAATATTCTTTTACAAGGAGGTTAGACAATGCCTCGGATTCGATGTCACTACTTAGATTGCGCCTTTCTCGACGATGGTTATTGCAGTGCAGGCATGGTCGAATTGGACCCAGACACCGGATGTAAAACTTATTCCGCAAGCGCTGAAACGACGGAAGATGACAACTGGGAAGATGAAAATGAAACGGATGAATGGGAAGAATTAGATGAAGAAGAAGAGGATGACGATAACTGGTCCGATGATGGAGAAACCACAGAAGAAGAATATTAACTTACCTCATTCTTGAAACAAACGTGCCTATCAAAACCCCGGAACATCTTTCGGGGTTTTTGTGGCAAAATTGGATATTGTGGCACTACCTGAAATTCAAAAAACCCTTAAGCATAATGTTCTTTTCAATCTCCTAGACGGAGCTTTTTTTGGTTTTGGTATCGGGTTTGGTTCATTTACCATGATCATTCCGTTATTTGTCTCGAACATGACCAATTCCGCTTTGCTGATCGGATTGATCCCGGCAATTCATAACGTCGGTTGGCAATTACCCCAATTGCTCACTGCGAATCGGCTCAGTCGAATGGAACGTTACAAACCCTGGGTTATGTTGATGACGATCAACGAGCGTGTTCCTTTTCTAGGTTTCGCTATCGTCGCTTTGTTGGTCCCCAAAATTGGTAATCGGGTAGCCCTTATCATTACTTTTGCTTTACTGGTCTGGCAAGGCCTGGGGGCCGGTTTTACCGCGAACGCCTGGCAAAATTTAATCAGCAAGGTCATTCCCAGAGAAGGACTGGCAACATTTTTAGGGGTACAGACTTCAGCTTCCAATTTACTTGGCGGTGTCAGCGCCATCCTGGCCGGAATTGCCTTGGTCAGGATAAAACAAAATTATGGTTTTCCAACTGTGTTTCTGGCTGCTTTCATTTGTTTTATTTTGTCCTGGCTCGTTTTAAATCAGACCAAAGAGTTACCCAGAGACATTAATCAAAAAATAATAACGCAGACTCCCATCTGGCATAACATTCGTAAAATTCTCAAACAAGAAAAGACCTTCACTAATTTCCTGGTCAGCAGATTTCTTTCTCAATTTGGCATGATGGCGTTCTCATTCTATACAATTTATGCGGTCAAAATATTGGGCATGGATAATCTTACCGTCGGGATCATGACCAGCATTTTGTTCATTACCCAAACGGTGACCAATCCGATTCTGGGTTGGCTCGCCGACAAATGGTCACGTAAATGGATCCTCGTGTTTGGTGGTGTATGCACAGTGATCAGCGTTTTACTCGCACTGCTGATTCATGATCCCGTCTGGTTTGCCCTCTCGTTCATTCTTTACGGTATTGCCAACACAGTTTATTGGACGATCGGCATGACATTTACTCTTGAATTCGGAAAATTTGAAGAAAAACCGACTTACGTAGGCCTATCCAATACCCTCGTTGCTCCAGCTACGATTCTGGCACCTTTGTTGGGAGGTCTCCTAGCAGATATGTTTAGTTATGAGGTAACTTTTTGTGTTTCCATCTTTTTTGGTGTATTAACTTTATTCTTTTTAATCTTCTTAGCCCGCTCACCTATTGAAAGAGAACCATCTCCTCCAGATTAGTGTATGTTACATAATAAATTGGTTAATTCTGGGAGAATGATTTAATCTCTAGAAGGAAGTGAGAAATTGAATTAAAAAAACCACTGGCTCTTTCGAGCAGATTCAGCCTGAGGGAAAAGGACATGCTTCCCCTGTGGGATGAGAACCTCGATTTAAACAAATTGCTCACTCTTTCAAGTGAGCAATTATACAGCTGGGGGCAAAGGATTCGAACCTCTACAAGCAAATTCAGAGTCTGCTGTCCTGCCATTAGACGAGCCCCCAAAAACGCAACGTTCAACATTTTACCACCCCCCCTTCTGCCTGTCTAGTTTCTCATCGAAATTTCCTGTTGTAAAATATACGTAGATCCATTTTTGATCTTGCCGGGGACGAGGAGAAAATCTCCATAAATAATTCACACGGAAAGAGTAAACTATGTTAAAATCGGAGAACTTGGTAAGCAGATAATTTCCTTCTGCTACCTTTCCGCTCTTAGGCTCACCTACGGTAATGTTCTAAGGGCTATCCCGAGGAAAGGAGGTTCTCTTTTTATGCGTAATTATGAGGTCGTGCTGATCATTCACCCTGATCTTGACGAGACAGCTTTTAATGCCGCTCTCGAAAAAGTCAAGGGTTGGATCACTACCAGCGGTGGAACAATTTCCAAAGTGGATGTCTGGGGAAAACGCCGCATGGCATATGCAATTCGCAAACAACGCGAAGGCCAATATATTTTGATCAACGCTGAGTTTGCTCCTGCGTTTTGCGCCGATCTGGAACGCAATCTGCGCTTCTTGGAGCCGGTAATGCGATTCATGATCACTGTTGTCGAATAAGGTCATTTACTTTTAGTAAGGAGTAAGCCGTGAGCCGTGGCTTGAATAAGGTAATGATAATTGGTCATTTAGGTCGGGATCCAGAGATGCGGTATACGCCCTCCGGTCGCCCGGTCACGACTTTCACTGTTGCGACCAATCGAACGTGGAATACTGCGGATGGTGAACGTCATAGTGAAACCGAATGGTTTAATGTTGTTACCTGGGGGAACCTCGCCGAAATATGTAAACAATTTCTGACGAAAAGTCAACAAGTTTACATTGAAGGAAGACTTCAAACCCGAAGATGGGAAGATGCAGAGGGTGTCAAACATTCCAATGTTGAAATCGTTGCCAGTGAAATGATGATGCTTGGCGATAAACACGAAAATGGTCAGCAATCCCCCACTGAGGCATCGGAACCGGAAATTCCTACTGAAGAAGAGTATCCATTCTAATTGGAGTAATAAGATGTCTGAAGATATCAATCAAGAAAATGAGCAAAGTTCAGGTCCCCGCCGGTTTATTGCTCGACCAAAAATCTGCCAGTTTTGTGCAGATAGGAACATCAGCATTGATTACAAACAGACCGATATGCTGAGACGATTCGTTACCGAAGATGGTAAGATCCGCCCACGGCGCCAAACTGGAACCTGCGCTACTCATCAGCGCAAGTTAGCCCTGGCGATCAAACGTGCCCGTCACATTGCCTTACTCCCCTTCACCGGAGAGCGATGGGCTGACGCTATTCGCTGATATGTCAAGTAGAGGCATAGGGAAACCTATCTATGCCTCTCATTCTATCTAATTGAGGTTGATATGGCCAAAGAAATTTCGAAAAAAACGCCGAAAGAATTGACCAAGAAACATCTGGCCAGAATTGAAAAAGAAAACCGCCAAAAGAAATTTTTACTCTATGGAATCATTGCCGTCGTTGTTATTATTGTGGCACTGATAGCCTACGGCATTCTCAATAATACGGTTTTGAAAGATTCAAGACCGGTCGCAAAGGTTGGAACTACAACCATCACGGTTAAACAATTTGAAGATCGTGTCCGATATGCTCGCTATCAGCAAATACAGACCTTTCAATCATACACCACTTCTTACTTTGCCTCATTCTTTCAGGACCAGTTAGTCACCATTCAAAACCAATTGGACAGTTACGTTCAATATGGTAGTGATACACTGGACCAAATGATCGGTGAAGCAGCCTTGGTTCAAAAAGCCAAATCGATGGGCATCACTGTCACGGATAAAGAAGTGGAAGATTACATTCAGTCACAATTACAGTATTATCCCAGTGGAACCCCGACTGCCGAAACCCCTACAGTAACAATCACATATTATCCGACTTCAACATTATCTAATTTACAGAACACCTTGACGGCTCTGACATCCACACCCACAGAGGCGCCGACCGCAGTTCCTTTTGTGACCGATACTCCTGCATTAGGTACCCCGGGTACCGGTACTGGAGAACCCGCCACAGCAACTGCTACTGTAGAACCTCCTACGGCAACCGCTACTGTCGAAGCTTCAGCCACCGCAACAGATACCATCACACCAACGCCAACCGAATATACTAATCAGGGATATAAAAATATGTATTCGACAATAGTTGCAGATACCCTCTCACAAGGGTCATTCTCTGAGCAAGAATTACGCGAATATATCCGTACGATTCTTTATGAACAGAAGATTTACAACCAGGTTGCTGCGACGGTAGCTCCGGAACAGGATATGGTTTGGGCACGCCACATTCTTGTAGCAGATCAGGCGACTGCAGATGAAGTGGAAAAAGAACTAAAGGCAGGCGGAGATTGGAACACTCTTGCAGCCAAGTACTCGACAGATACCAGCAATAATACGACCGGTGGTGACCTCGGATGGTTTACTAAGGGAACCATGGTCAAAGAATTTGAAGCCGCTGCCTGGTCGATGAAGGTAGGTGCAATCAGCGATCCAGTGAAATCAGACTATGGATATCACATTATTGAGGTATTGGGTCATGAAAAACGCCAACTTACTTCTGATGAAATGACAACAGCGCAACAAAATGCATATAACCAATTTATCACTGATGCAAAGACAGCATTGGGCGTCACAAAATATGATATCTGGGCCTCAGTCGTTCCGGCCGATCCCACTATCCCCACTGAATACCGCATTTCTACTACGCCGACAGTTTCTCCAAATTAATGTGATTCATTTTTACAAAGCGCTGCCTTTTTGGCAGCGCTTTTTCATTTAACCAGATCTTCATTCACCTCATCCAGCCGCAAACTGATTACCTGGCTGGCTGAATCCCGCCCCATTGTTACCCCGTAAATGACATCTGCGACTTGAACCGTGTTTCGGTTATGAGTAATAACGATAAACTGAGTATCTCGACTTAACTCTTTTAATAATTCAGTGAACCTGCCGACATTGGCTTCGTCAAGCATGGCATCGACTTCGTCCATCACACAAAAAGGCGTCGGCGAGACTTTTAGCAACGAAAAGATTAATGCCACTGCAGTCAGGGATCTTTCCCCACCCGATAGTAGCGAAAGCCCCTGCTCACGGCGTCCTGGTAATTTAGCCTCGATATCGATCCCGGTTTCAGCAGGATTTTCTTCATCTGTCAAGATCAATCTAGCAGAACCACCGTCAAACAGACGGGTGAACAACTGCTTGAATTCTGCTGCCACAGCGGTGAAAGTTTTGTGAAATTCCCTGCGCATCAACTCATCCAATTCAGCGATGATCTGGCGCAAGTCTTCATCCGCTTTCTTCAGATCGGCAACCTGACCGGTGAGGTACTCATAGCGCTCTTTGACTTCATGATATTCATTTTGAGCCTCCGGATTTATGGCGCCCATGCGGCGTAACTGAGCCCGCTGACGGCTGATGGCATCTTCAAGCTCTGGCGGAATTTCTTTAATAACTGGCAACTGTCCAACGCCTTCGAGTGGCAACGGTGTCGGGCCAGATACATCTTCGCTATATTCCAGGCTCACCAAACCAAAATCCTCTTCAATGTGCCGTCGTAAATTTTCCAGGGACTCTCTACTGCGTGAGTATTCCAATTGCGCCTGGGTGAAATATCTCTCTGCAGTCGTTTGAGATTGCTGTAAACTCGTATAACCATCCTGTAATTTATTGTATTCGAGCTCTATCCGCGCCAATGTACTCTCTGCAGGATCAATTTTCTTTTGCAGGTCTTCTATCTTTAGATTCTCTTCGACTTCTAATTGGTGATTGGTCACATTTTCAGTTTCAATTTCGGTTATCGCCTGTTTAATAGTGATCAATCTTGAATTTGTACTTTGTCGTTGCTGCTTATTTGTATTCACTACCACTACATATTCTGAATATCGTCGTTCCGCATCGTGCACGGCTCGAGTGCTGACAGCCAAAGCTGTACTCCAATGAACTACCTGCGTCTGGAATTCATCGACCGTTTTGGTATGAGATAGATTCGTCAATTCCCGAAGTTTGACATTCGTCTCGTTTATCTTTTCCTGGCCAGCAATGATTTCTGTTTCTAAACTTTTCAATTCATTTGTGGTTTGGTTGATTTGCCCGGAAAGGTTCAGATATTGTTTCTTTTGCCATTCTTGTTCCTGCTTCACCTGTTCCAGGATCAGATTCTTCGCCTGAAATTCACTTCGAAAAGTGTTCAATTGGGTACGGCTGATCTTGAGGTCGACCTCAAACTTATGCCATATCTCTTCAGCTTCTGTGACTTGCTTCTCATTCTTTTCAATATCACCACTCAACTCGTCTATTTTTTGTTCAGAAGACAATACCTTCTCTTGTAATTCTTTGCGTTGCCGTGGTCTTCCTACCAGAGCTGAACGCCCATCCTGCCCTGCAACGACAAGACCTGACCCTGTAAACACCTCACCCTTTAGAGTGACTACCCGTTGTGCATCCAAATTTGTTTTAATTAACTGGCGGGCAACATGCCGATCCTTGACGACCAATACTTGACCTAATAAAAGGTCAATCACCGGCCGGATTTGCGTATCACATTTGACCAAGTCTGCCGCCACCCCGAAGACGTCCTGAGTTTTTTCTGCTTTCAATTTTGCAGCCTGAATTGCCCAGGCAGATGGAATTAAGACAGTTCTCCCTTTTTCATCGCTTTCTAAAAACTCCAACGCTTTTTCAGGATCAGTCGCAGAATCGATGATGATTCCGTCCAGGTTTTCCCCCAATACGGAAGCAATGGCCAATTCATATTCGACAGGTACATCAAGCAGACTGTTGATCACTTTATAGCCGCCTGCTAGTACCCCTTGTTGAACCGCCTGCATCAGGTTCCTGGCTCCATTGGCGTAACCGTTCAAGGCTTTTTCCGCTTGCATGACCACGTCGAGTTGGGCCTTGGCCCTGGTACTTTCAGCTTCAACCTGATTTCTTTTTTGTAAGAAGGAGTTCAAATGTTCTTTGAGTAGATTGATCGATTGCACCTGTTTGTCGAGACCTTCTTCCAGTTGCTCCAGATCATTTTCAGCATCTTCAGTTTTCTTTTTTGCTGATTCAGTCACTTTTTTCGCTATGCCCAATTCATTATCCGCAGAACCGAGCGTCTTGTTGAGTTTTTCTTGTTCTTCCAGAAATGATTCCAACCGATTGGTCAATTCCTGTTGATGCGCTTTTAGTTTCACCAGTTGTGTTTCGGCATTGACAGAAACCCGCCGAATTTCACGAATTTCCTGTTCGATTTTCTCTTTTTCTTTTTGACGTTCATCCAAAGTCTTCTGAGCGGAATCCAATTGTTTTTGCGCTTCTGCCAGTTCACTCTCTAAATGCACTTTTTCTTGTTCCAAAACACCGACCTGCTCGGTTTGTGATTTGGATTCCTCTTCCAGTCTTGCTAGATCCTTTTCGAGGCTGTCCCGCAATTCTAATTGTGCATGATGACGTTCATCCAGAACAGCCAAAGTTCGGCTAACCCCTTCTCGTTCAATATGCAATGCCGCAGATTGGCTATGCCATGCATCCAGTTGCAAACGCAGGTCGCGTAATTTCCCTCTGGATTCCTGTACCTTCGCATCCATCTCAGAAAGGTTTTGGCGTGCAAGTTTGACCCGGTCCTCCTGACCTCTTAATACCTCTCTGGCATGCAACATATCTTTTTGTGAGTTGTACCAGTGATAACCGTACCAGTCTTTAAGCAAAAGGTTTAAATCTGCCTTAACCCGGTCATATTCTTCTGCACGTTTGGCCTGCTTTTCGAGGCTCTTCAAACGAGGTTCGAGTTCGATCAGGATATCTTCTACCCGCTCTAAATTACGCCGGGTGGATTCCAGCCGGTTCAATGATTCTTCGCGTCGTGAACGAAAGAGTCCGATGCCTGCAGCTTCTTCAAAGAAACGACGTCTTTCATCAGGGCGCAAAGAAAGCGCAGCATCGACCAATCCCTGGCCGATGATCGTGTAGGTCCGTTCAGCCAGTCCGGATTGAGCCAATAGCTCGGATATATCCTTAAGCCTGACCTTTTGCCCATTTAAGAAATAATCGTTGCCCCCATCTCGATAAGCCCGCCGGGAGACAGAAACCTCTGTGAAATCGATTGGCAGCCAACCATCCTGGTTGTCAAAAGTGATGGTCGCGGATGCCATCCCGGCGCGAGGGCGTTGATCCGATCCTGAAAAGATCATATCCTCGGTTTTACGACCGCGTAAAAGGCTATAGGATTGTTCGCCCAGGACCCATCTTAATGAATCGGAAATATTGGATTTTCCTGATCCATTGGGACCTACAATAGCAGTAACATTTCCAGGGAATTCAAATTGAAATCGGCTGGCAAAAGTTTTATATCCATGCAATTCGAGTGCTTTTAGTCGAGGATTCATGAATTTCCTGTAATTTTTTTATTTTTCGTTCAACCCAAGATCATTCATCGCATTTGTTGCCGCAGACTTGGTAGCTGCCTGTTTGCTATGCCCGTTTCCTCTTGCCAGTACTTTGCCGTTGATGTAAACATCCACTTCAAAAACTTTAGAATGATCGGGTCCAGAACTGCTACAGGTAACGTACTGAGGGGTTGAATATCCTTTCCCCTGTGCCCATTCTTGCAATTTACTTTTCGGATCTTCATCCTTATGGTTAATAAGGATATCGTCGGCTGATTTGATCAGAAATGGAGTGATGAAATTGATAACACCTTCTATTCCTCGATCGAGATAAATTGCCCCCACAACTGCCTCAAATGTATCGCACAGTAATGCCGGTCGTTCCTTGCCACCTGCCTGGGTCTCACCCTTCCCCAGGTGCATGGCCCTGCCTAGGTCAATCTGGACAGCAAATTCTGCTAGTTGCTCAGTGTGCACCAATGCAGATCGCATGCGAGTCAATTCACCTTCCAGCATATCCGGATAGCGGTTATATAACCAGGCACCCACCACAAAATCCAGAACGGCGTCTCCCAAGAACTCCAGGCGTTCATTATCTTCCACTGCTTCTGAATGTTCATTTAGGTAAGAACGATGGGTTAGCGCCCTGCTCAACAAGAGGATATCAGATATCTGTAATTTCAAACGTCGGTTGAACTCTTCAGGAGATTCAGTCTCTGAATTATTTTTTGTTTCCATTAACATTTCCTCCCGGGAAAAAAAGGAACGCCAGCCGTCTTCGCCCAGGCAGCTCGCGGTCACCATTTTTCCAACGACTAAAATTGTGTTTTATATCCAGAACCCGTCAAAATGAGAACGACAGGTTTTGGAACCCAATCGATTAATTCAGGTAAGGCAGCCCAAACGAGGGCTGATGTCGGTTCGACGAAAAATCCTTTTCGGGCGATCTCCTCATATGCGCTTTTTAAGTGTAAATCGTTGATGGCAAGAATATTCCCTCGACCATTGGCTAATTCTCGCAAGATCGCCTCTCCACGAATGGGATGACTGACCCGCACACCTTCCGCAATTGTATCCGACTCAATGGGTTCTCGTAAAGTCATTTCATGATTAATAAAGGAGTTAAAAACTGGAGCACAACCCTCTGCCTGCAAACCAACATAGAATGGCTCAGTTTTGACCACAGCAGCCTTTCTAAGAGCCTTAAAGCCATGCATGAGTCCGTAAATCAATCCACCATGACCGAGGGGCGCTACGACCGTTCCTGGAGCCTTGTACCCCATTTGTTCGAGAATTTCGTAAGCGATCGTAGCAATTCCAATCAAACCAAACGGCATATAAGCATGACTGGCATATGTTTGCCCCTTTCCTATTTCTTTTTTCACAGCCCTGGTTGCCTCAACTCTTGGCCCCGGAACTAGATTTACATGAGCGCCATAGGCAACGATCTGGTCGCGTTTTGGACCGGAAGCCGATGATGGAATAAATATATTCGCCTGAATGCCGGCTCTGGCAGCATAAGCTGCAAATGAGGCTCCAGCGTTCCCGGACGAATCTTCAACTGCTTCTTTTACTCCCCTCGAAACCAGGAAATGAGTCAAAAGTGCACTACCACGATCTTTATACGACCCTGTGGGGTTAAGGTATTCCAGTTTTAACCACACATCCTGTGAATCATACTTTGCCTCGACCAAAGGAGTATTTCCCTCTCCAAGGGTAATGTTTGGATAATCATCCTCGAGTCCAAAACTGGGGCGATACTTCCAAAGACTGTGTTCGACGGGGTCGATGTCATTCGGACGAAATGCCGGGAAATCAAGATAATCATAAACTCCACCACATTCGCATTGATATGGTGTACCGGTCAAAGGATAGGGTTTTCCGCATTTGCTACACGATGGTAACATGATGTTTTTCCTTGGGGTAATTATACAGGCCCATTCAGTTAAGAGAAAGTTCCGCTTTCTGCTATAATTGGCAAAGTGGATTTTCAAATTGCCAGTCACCAATCCGAAGGATATCAGGTAAGTACCGAAGTTTATTCGGGCCCGCTTGATTTGCTTTTGCAATTGATCGAAAAAGCAGAGCTGGATATAACCCGCCTGGCCTTGGCTCAAGTAACCGATCAATTTTTAGCCTATTTGCACGAACTTCAAGAACAAAATGCTGCAGAAGTATCCGCCTTTCTGGTCATTGCTGCCCGTCTCGTACAGATTAAGTCCGCGGCACTGTTACCCCGTCCGACCTTGCTTGGCCAAACCTTCGAAGAAGATCTTGGCGAAGCCCTGGCGCAACAATTGATCATCTATAAACGTTTCAAGGAACTCGGCCAAGCACTTGATGCTCGCCAAAGTGCAGGTTTGCACAGTTATCTTCGTTTGGATTCCAGCCTTCGAGTTCAATTACCAACTAAACTTGACCTGGGTGAATTAACCCTTGAGGGATTGATCGAAGCAGCCAGAGATATATTCGGAGGGAACGGCATCCTGCCACCTCTCAGCCAGGTCGTTTCGATTCCACGAATCACCATTCGTCAAAAAATTGATACAATTATCGAAAATTTGCGCAAGACAGGGTCGATTCGCTTTAAAGCTCTTTTATCTGCACCTGATAACCGGCTCGAAATCGTGGTTACATTCTTGGCAATGCTTGAATTGATCAAACGACGTATCGTGAATGTCAATCAAATCGCCCTCTTTGGGGAAATTGAGCTCAATTCAGAGGGCGAATGGGGAAACATGGAAGATCAGGAAATCGAATTCGACGAATAACTACCTTTTCTCCTCTTCGGCTTCCTGGGTGTAAAGATCATAAGGTAATCGGTTTCCTAACCAAACTGCCATTAAACTGACATTATCATCGGACTCTTGTAATTGAGGTGCTTTTTTATGCACAGCTATAATAAGTACCTCAAAGGTATCTTCTTTTGGCCAATGGATGACAAATCCGGGGAATTGGCTTCGGTCCGCTTCCAGGGATTGAAGGGAGTCCCACCCCCTTTCTGTTAATACAGAAAACACTGCTCCCGCTAAAGATTCGTGCAGAGTGCGCCAGCTTTCCACAATTTGTGCGACAAACTCAGGAGATCGCTCGAATAAAGAAACGCTAGCTTTTGCCTTTCTGCCTGCTGGTGCCAGATTGCTGTTGCGAAAACCCTGCACCGTGACAAATTTTGCAATCATTTTTCCAATTGCTGTTCGTTTTTCAGCGGGGATCTTTTCCTGGTTCGTTAAAACCTCAGAAATTACAACCAATCGATAATCATCCCGCATGAATTCATTAATTGCATGGAACGGTAAATATTCAACTTTTTCTGGCATGTTTATCCTTTTTTTGCCACATTATCACTTAATTCATCGAGCAATGCTACTTCATCATCAGTTAGACGCCAACCGGTCGCTCCAATATTTTGTTCCAGTTGATTGGCATTTTTGGCTCCAGGGATCGGTAAAGCACCTTTACAAATGATCCAATTGAGAGCCACTTGAGAAGCAGTTTTCCCATCATGATTCATGCCCATTTTTTTCATATTTTTTATGAGCGGCTGGACCTTTTCAAGAAAGCCACGATTATATTGGCTGGCTCGTACACCACTGGGTGGATTTTCCGGAGTGTATTTTCCAGTAAGAATCCCCATGGCGAGCGGACTGTAAGCAATGATTTTGATCCCCTGCTCGTTACATCGTTCCAACAAACCATTCTTTTCGATACGCCGTTCTAATAAATGATATTCCACCTGATTCGATGCCAAACCAGATCCCCCATTTTTCAGTATTTTATCTGCTTCAAGCGTCTGTGCCATATCGTAATTCGAGACGCCTACGGCCTCTATGAGACCGTCCCCTTGCACTTCCAACATCCGTTCCATCCATGTCCGCACCTGTACCGGGGGCATCGGCCAGTGAATCTGGTAAAGTTGAACTTTGGGTAACTCCAGGCGTTTCAAGCTGGCGGTTAGCGCTTTTCGCAAAGTTTGTTTTCCTAGTCGCCAGGGGTAAGGCATGAACTTGGTCGCAAGAGTGATTGGTGCCTTGCTTGACTTCATCAACCTGCCCAGGAATAATTCAGATTTCCCCTGCCCATAGATTTCAGCGGTATCGAAAAACCGAATACCGGCATCTACAGCCAGGTTAAAAGCTGCTTCGATATCTTGATCAGAATATCCCTGACCGTAATTCCAGACCAGGCGATCCCCCCAGGCCCAGGTACCGATACCAATTTCGATATTTTTAAAGATTGGGTTCATTTTTTCTGCCATGCTAACACCTTTTCGACAGGTTCGATTTTCATAGAATTATACAGGTATTTGTATGACGGTTATCCTTCTATTGGAATTCATTAAGTTATAATCATTTCCAGATTCTCGAAATTATTGAACCCAATGGATTCCTATGAACGATGATGTTACTCCAATTCGCCAGCAATATCTGGATATAAAACAGAAATACCCTGATACCATTCTGTTTTTTAGGTTAGGCGATTTTTATGAAACTTTCGATGATGATGCTGAAATCACCTCTCGTGAATTAGAGATTGTATTGACCTCTCGTAGTGTCGCCAAGGGAACGCGCATCCCGATGGCTGGTATTCCTTACCATGCAGTCGATAACTACCTCTCTCGCTTGATCGACAAGGGTTACCATGTCGCCATTTGCGAACAGATGGGCGACCAACCTGCCCGTGGTTTATTTCCACGAGAAGTCGTGCGTGTGGTCACTCCAGGCACGATCGTTGAACCTACTTTATTAAAAAGTGACCAAAATAATTTTCTGGCCGCCATCACCAGTCAGGAAGGGATTTCTGCGGTCGCCTATGTAGACATCACGACCGGAGAATTCTATGCCACCCAATTTTCGGTCAGTGAAGAAATCAGTGAATTACGTACCGAGCTCATGCGCCTTAACCCGGCCGAAGTTCTTTCCCCCGAAAGTTTGGACCTTTCCAATATTTTTTCCGGGCATATTACCCATCTGCCAGATTGGCATTTTGAAACGGGGCGTTGCCGCGAAAGCCTGCTACGGCAATTCGAAGTACAAACCCTGGACGGATTTGGGCTAAAGGATTTGCCTTTAGCTACTCAGGTTGCCGGTGTTATTGTGCAGTATCTTAAAGAAACGCAACCTTCATCACTACCTTTACTGGATCACGTCGCTACTTATTCAATCAATGAGTTTATGATGCTCGACGCCTCCACGCGCCGCAATCTGGAATTAACAGAAACCATTCGACGGGGAGAAACTCAAGGCTCCTTGCTTTCCATTTTAGATCGCACGATCACGCCTATGGGTCGCCGCCTCATCCGCCAGTGGGTAAGCAAACCTCTGTTGGACATCCCTGAGATCGATGCACGGCAAAACATTGTCAGCTATTTTCTAAAAGAAGGTCTGATTCGTAGCGAACTTCGCGATTCTTTGAAGAAGATCTCCGATCTCGAACGGATTATGAACCGCATCAGCGCCGGTATTGCCACTCCACGTGAACTGGTGGCCTTACGAACAAATCTGGAAAAATTGCCCGGCATAAAGGGTTTGATCCATCCCGATGAAACGGTTCTACAGGGACTATACAGCCAATTTGCCCTCTGCCCCGAACTTTTAGATCTGGTCACTCGTGCCATTGCTGAAGACCCTCCCGCAACCTTGCAAAATACCGGCGTGATACGAACAGGATATTCTACAGAACTGGACAATATTATTGAAATGTCGCGGCATGCCCGCGAATGGATTTCAAATCTCGAAAACGTCGAACGTGAGCGGACCGGTATAAAAACGCTTAAAGTCGGTTACAACAAAGTATTTGGTTATTACATCGAGATCACGAATAGCAACACCAGCCAGGCTCCAGCGGAGTACATCCGTAAACAGACTCTGGTCAATGCCGAACGCTACATCACTCCAGAGATGAAGGAATATGAATCTCTGGTGCTTAATGCTGAGGAGCGAATCCACGAAATTGAAAACCGCTTATTCAAAGAACTGTGTCGCGAAATAGCAGGGTCCAGTTCAGAAATACTGAAGACTTCACGAATCATCGGAGAATTGGATGTTTATCTTTCATTCGCCGAAGTCGCCGCTTTTTCAGGGTACACCCGCCCCGAGTTGACCACCGAACCAATTCTGGAAATTCATGACGGTCGCCATCCGGTGGTTGAGACTACACTGCACGGCGAGCGTTTCGTTCCAAATGACACTATATTTGAAACTGGTGAAAACGTGCGGATCATCACAGGGCCCAACATGAGCGGAAAATCGACTTTCCTGCGTCAGGTGGCTTTGATCGTATTAATGGCCCAGATAGGCAGCTTTGTCCCTGCAGCAAAATCCCGGATTGGTCTGGTCGACCGTATTTTTACCCGCATCGGTGCACAGGATGAAATCCATGCCGGGCAATCCACTTTTATGGTCGAGATGATTGAAACTGCCAATATCCTCAACCATGCCACACCGCGCTCATTGTTGATTCTGGACGAAATTGGCCGAGGTACCTCTACTTACGATGGTCTCTCTATTGCCTGGGCGGTAGTCGAATACATCCACAATCATCCCAATCTCAAGGCCAGAACACTGTTCGCCACCCATTTTCATGAGCTGACTCAACTCAGTGATCTGTTACCCGGTGTCAGAAACTATAACGTGGCGGTCACTGAATCCAACAATCAAGTGGTCTTTCTCCATCGCATCGTTCCCGGTGGTGCGGACCGTTCCTACGGGATCCACGTCGCGCAACTGGCGGGAATTCCCCGCCAGGTAATATTACGTGCTTCTGAAATCCTCAAAGAACTGGAGGCTTCCGCGGGTACAGCCGTCCATATTGAACCAAGCAGTTCACAACAATTGACGCTTTTTCCCGAAACCAATCCGATTTTGGATGAGTTAAAAAAAATGGATTTGAATACATTACCGCCCATACAAGCGATCAATCTTCTGTATGAATGGCAACAAAGATTCCTAACCAAGCCTGACCAGGAATCCAAGAAATAGTTAAATTTAGGTTTTTATTTGAGAAGCTACAGCAAAGATGATCAAACCGACAACAAAAATAGCGCCACTTAGAAACAAACCAAAAATGACAAATTGACCAAAGATCGTTTGCACCCCTGAAATGACTAAGCTGTTAAGAGCAGACCCTGAACCGAGGTTGATACTCTTCAGCAGAAATGTTTGTTCGAGGAACTTAACCGCTAAATAAATTAGCGCACAAATGGCTCCTGAAACTAACAGAGGAATCCCCAGCGATAATAGGAGCGTTTTGGCAGAGCGTAAACCGAATATCAATAATAGGATCGCCAAAAGTAGAATAATCCAAGGTAGAACCATCATCGTTTTTCGAAAAATCACATAAATCCGGAAAGCCGGGGAAATGATTACCTGTGAAAATGTAGCTTTATTACTATCAAAAATAGTAATTTCTGAAGGTATTGCTGAAGCACTTTGCTGAGCGATTGATGTAAATAAAGGTGTAAAAATTGATAAATATAACTGCGGTGGTTTGCACAACTGCAAATACGAAAAATCTCCAGTAGTTAATTGTGATATAGATTGTATAAAAGAATCAATCTGCTGCTGAGTACATGCCGGCAAGGAATCAATCAATCGATTGATAGCATCGATGCCTGTTTGCCCTTGAAAATTATTTTTTACCGGGGTCAAATCGATCTTCAAGGTTAATTGGGTGGTTTTGAGATTAACAAAAGAGAAGAGTGAATCGAGTAATTGACCAGCCTGGTCTTGAACGTAGTTCTGCGGGAGGAGCGATTGGATTAACTCGTCCATTTGATCTGTGGACATAATCGAAAATGGGTTCACCCCATTATTCCCGGTTTCTCCAAAAGCTAAACTTTGACTGATAATTTCAGTGAATACTGTTGGGTTTTGGTCGTAAATATTTATTTTGACCAAAATATTCTTATAGAAATTTTCAGAGAAAAGCGTTTGATTAAGTGACACTGCTAATATGCTGGGAATGAGAACAATGGTAAATAAAATCGTGAGGAAAGCGATCCAACCCCTGGCAATCGGTCTGGTTGCTTGATCCGGTCGATTTTCCATTTTTTCCTCTGATCATTCTTCAGGGGTAAGGATTATCCCCGACCAACGGCTGAGTTCTATGGTGAGCATTCCCCCATGCAATTCATCGTAAACTTCATTACCCAATAAATTGCGCAAACAACGAATTCCAGCAGGTAAATGAGCGGATAGGTCCAGTATCATTTTTGTACTTTGGCCTGAAGCATTACAAATTACGATTGCTTGGTCTGCTCCATCTTTCCGAGAGAACGCAAAAATATTATCGTCCGAAACCGGCAGAATTTCAAAAGTGCCACGGCGCAAGGCATTTTTTTCGTTGCGTACTCGAATCATTGTCTTGACCCAGTGCAAAATCTCGATATTCCAATTATTTTCATTCCACGAAAAAGCCCTGCGGTTATCCGGGTCGGGTCCACCTTCCATCCCGGTTTCATCACCATAATAAACTGCGGGAGCACCGGGAAAAGTAAAAAGAAAAAGATAGGCGAGCCGAATTTTTTCGACACTTTTATTCAGTAAAGAAAAGACTCGCTCGGTATCGTGGCTTCCCAACAGGTTGTACATTGCATAAGAATTTTCCGGGGGAAAATGGTCAACCCAGGATTGAGTTTCTTTGAGAAAGGTTCTGGCGTTTTTCTTCTCTGTTAATAGATCCAAAATCAAAGTGCGCACCGGGTAATTCATCAATCCGTCAAAATGGTTCTCCCCGACCCACCGTCGATCACCATCCCATATTTCACCTAACAGGTAAGCTTCCGGATTTGTCTTTTTGACAATATCTCTAAAATTTGACCAAAATCCATCATCATCAATTTCATTGGGCACATCCAGGCGCCAACCATCGATTCCCTGTTCTAACCAATGCCGTGCAACTCGAATGATATATTCCCGCACTTTTGGATTATTCGTATTGAATTTGGGTAGACTTTTGTATTTCCACCAACCCAGATAGGTCGTGGCGTCCCCTGGTGAATAAGCATCCACCGGAAATTTCTTTACATGAAACCAATCTATATATGGTGAGTTATTTTGATTTTCGAGAATGTCGTTGAATGCAAAGAAACCACGACCACAATGATTAAAAACTCCATCCAGGACGACGCGCACTTGGTTGCGATGAGCAACATCCAGTAAACTCTTGAAAACCTGTAAGTTTCCCAATTTCGGGTCAATCTGGAAATAATCGGTGGTGTTATAGCGGTGGTTTGAAGCAGACAGAAAAATAGGGGTGAAATAAATAGCGTTGATACCCAGATCGAGTAAGTGATAAAAACGGTCGATGACACCCTGCAAATCACCGCCGTGGAAAGAATAGATGGTCGGCTTGGAGGTCCATTCGACTAAGTTGGCAGGGTCGTTTGTCAGATCGCCATTGTAAAAGCGATCCGGAAAAATCTGGTAAAAAATACTGTCTTTTACCCAGGCTGGAACACTCATAGCGTGTCCTTAATTCTGGAAAGTAGCTTTTCCGGTCGATCAGCATATTCCGACTTTTCCGTCTTACCTGAGGTGAGTTCATCGAGTATTTCGGTCAATCCCTGATTGACAGGGGTGTTTATTCCAAGCTGTTTCCCAAATTTAACCACAGCACCATTCAGGTAATCTACTTCAGAACGGGATTGGCCACCACAGAGATCGATATGAAAAGAAGGCATTTTCTCCCCACGGCTTTTACCGAGTGCCAGATAGGTGATGGGCCGACTCAATACCGGTGGTGTACCCATCATGAACTGAATCATAGGTCTGATCGGTGTCCCCGGTAAATTGACTAGGTGAATTTGCAGGCGTTTCATCACAGATAAAGTCTCACGAATTTGTTGCAGCTCGATCCAATATACATTGGGGTCAGCGAATATTTGTCCGGGAGTCCAATTCAGGATCGCTGAAGTCGCATTACCCATCAGGTTGGTCAACATTTTTGACCATTTCATGTCATCCCGCTTTGGATATCCTTTGGCGTTTAAACCCGCTCGATCGAATGCATTGATCAAAGACGTCGAGAAGGGATGTCCGGATTCGACACCGATTCCGCGCATTTTTTCGACAGTGATCTTGCCAACACCCTTTTTACTGACCGCTGTCGTGATCGAAGCGCCGATGACCCGTCCTTTGCCAAGTACTGCCTCGAACGCAGCTTCGTTTTCCACTCCGTTCTGCAGACAGATCAAGGAGGGAAATTTGTCTTTCCATGCCTGTAAACTCTCTATTATGCTGGATGTGTCAAAAGATTTCACCGCTACCATAGCTGCATCATAGACCCCATTTTGCATCGCATCACTCAGAGATGAATAGCCCGCCACATTCTGCAATGAATATTGTCCCTTTGGGAGAGTTAAGGATAATCCACTAGCCTTCGTGTGTGCGATTGCTTCGGGTCGATCGATAAATGTGATGGAATGACCCGTTAATGCCAGACTGCCACCGATATACGTGCCGATGGCTCCCATTCCAAAGCACAAAAAGGATAAAGGTGAAAATTTTGCTGGTTCAGACATGTTCTGTTCTTGCCCAATCCGGGTTTCCGTTGAGAAAATCCTTCCCACTCATCCATTTTTTCCCCGCTGGTTGGACTTCCAGAAGGCAAAGTGATTGTTTGCTGGTGCTGATCGCCGGTAGACCCTGGAAAAGAAAATGACTACCTGGTTCCCCCTCTACTTGATCGATCACTTTTGTTTGGCGAATTTTGATCATTTGGCTCTTCCAAAAGGTATACGTTCCAGGCCAATCATTAAAGGCACGAACCAAACGTTCCAGTTCGACAGCCGGCCGGTCCCAATCCAATAAACCATCTTCTTTTTTAAGCATGGAGGCATAGGTTGCCTCCCCGCTCTGCTCATGAGCAGTCATTTTTCCATCAAGGATGGCCGGTAAAATCCTCAATAAGGTGTTTTTACCCAGTTGAGAAAGCCGCTTGCTGAGTAATTCTGCCGTGTCATCAGAAAAAATGGTTTCTTTTTCCTGAATAAAGACTGGACCCGTATCGATCCCTGCGTCCATTCGCATGATGGAAACTCCGGTCATCGAATCCCCGCTCATGATCGCTGCCTGAATGGGAGCTGCCCCACGCCAACGGGGTAAATAAGAAGCGTGGACGTTAATACAACTTATTGGAGGCAGATCCAATACATTTTGGCGCAATATCTGCCCAAAAGCTGCCACAATGATCACATTGGGTCGCCAACTGACTAATTGCTCAAATGCTTCGGGAAGGCGCAATTTCTCTGGCTGCATGATCGGTATCCCCAACTCTGTCGCCAGTATTTTTACAGGTGGAGGAGTTAACACCCGTCCGCGCCCCGACGGTCGGTCAGGCTGGGAGACTACACCAACGACGTTATATGATTCAGCCAGTCCCTGTAAAATTGGCACCGAAAAATCAGGGGAGCCCATAAAAACGATTCTTTCATTCATCAATGCGATTTTAACATATCCTGTTAATTTTGATAGCATTCATCTCCGGTTTATTCAACTTCAGTTACAATTAAGTAGATGGATTACTGGCAAAAAGCAAATACTGAAATCATTCAAGCGTATCGAGCAAGACAGGTTTCCAATGAAGGGAAGGCTCGTGTTTGTGCACGGCGTGCAGCAGGTTATGCGATCAAAGGCTATTTCTTCACAAAAGGGTTCCCCACTTCGACCCCGAATGCTTTTGCATTATTAAACGATGATCAGGTTCGTGAAAGACTTCCACAAGAATTGCATTTGATACTCGATCATCTCGTTTTACGGGTCGATGCTGACCATAATCTTCCCCCCCAGGTGGATTTGTTTCAGGAAACAAGTAGATTTGTTGAAGTATTACATAAACTAAGCAGTGAAGAGGATCAAAATGGCAAATAAGAAAATAATAATTTATGGGACTTCATGGTGCGGAGATACAAAACGCGCGCGCTTGCTGTTGGAAACCAACAAAATCGACTTTGAATGGGTTGATATAGAAAAAGACCCTGCTGCGGCTAAACTCGTTGAAGAGATCAATCACGGTTATCGGAGCGTGCCAACAATTGTTTTTCCTGATGGATCCACTCTGACAGAACCCTCTTCTTTCGAATTAAATAAGAAATTGGGACTCATATCATAAAGCTCTATGATTTTGGACGACGCATTAACCAGACGATCAAAGCACCTGTAAGCAACCCTATTCCCAATATTATCAATTCGGGATGTGTAACCGGGCGTTCAATGTTTATATTTGACCTTTGCGAGAGTTTCGTTTTTAGCGTATGAATAAAACTCGGGTCAGGACGCACTGGCCTCAGTGATTCAGAAAGCTTTTTTTCAAGTGAGTTGATATAACTTAATTCATCGAAACTGTTCATCATTTTGTAAAACCTACCCCTGTAAAAAAAAATTAATCACTTTGATAACCAATTTTGGTCATCTCTTCGCGTAAGGCAATCAAAGCCCGATGGTAGAGGCTTTTGATGGCACCTTCACTTTTTCCCATAATTTCGCCAATTTCTGCGTTTGAATAATCTTCAACAAATTTCAAGATTAATAGCTGCTGGCGATCTGGCGACAGCCGCCGGATTCCATGCAACAAGAGCTCCATTTCTTGCGATTTTTCCAGTACCCGTTCCGGGTGGTCCGCATGCCCGGGCATCTCGATCTGGTCTTCAAGCGGAACTTCCTTCCGCCTATGGCTATCGCGATGCCAGTTGGCGATCAGATTATGGGCAATACGATATAACCATGCTGAAAACGGCACGCCTTTATCAACGTAATTACCGATATGACCAAATGCCCGGTAAAAAACCCGTGAAGTGATATCTTCAGCATCTGCCTCGGAACCGATCCGGTAATAAACATAACTATATATTCGTGAAACATAGCGTTCGTAGATGAAACTGAAAGCCTCCGGATCACCCTCGCAGGCTCGCCTGACTGCATTCTCTTCGTTGATTTCGTTCAATCCATATTCCTGGATCGATCCCATAGAAATAACACCTGTTCCGCAATACCGTTATGTTTGTTTTGTTACTTTAAAGACATGGCTGCTTTAACAGCTGCATAAGCATTTAATATTCCAAATCCTGAAGCATCATTGGGAACGTTACTGGCACTTACGCAATCCGGTAATTTCCCAAGATATGGAGTGGCAGTCTCCTCAAGGATCTGTTTTGTGAGCTCGACATTCCCGATCAGTTTTTCATTTGCCGACCACATCAGAGCCACCACGCCACTGACCTGAGGAGCTGCAAATGAGGTACCGTCTCCTTGAGTATAAGCTTTATTCGGGAAGGCTGAAACGATTCCTTCTCCCGGCGCTAATAGATCCGGTTTCACTCGGTTGCTTCCATCCACGTTTACCGGACCAAGACTGCTAAAACTGGACAGATTTCCAGATGGATCGATTGATCCCACTGTGAATACATCGTTATAAATTGCCGGCGGATCAGAAACTGTAGAACAGCCAAAGTCGCCTGTATTCCCGGCTGCCACAGACATAAAGATTCCTGCAGATTCCATCGCATCCACTGCAGGTTGGAAAATTTTTGCATCACAGCCCTCTACTTCCGGACAACCCCAGGAATTATTCACGATCATCGCACCCTTTGCAGGAATACCATCCGAGAATGCATTTCCATCCTGCGGGTAGGGAGCCAACATAAATTGCATGCAATTCAGGTATACTGCTGGATTGCCTAAATCACGAGCCAGGTTGACACAACCGATCCATTCGGCGTCAGGGGCAATGCCAATATTCTTACCAGTGATCAAAGCCAGTGTACCGGTACCATGACCCTCAGTATCAGTCGGAAAAGGCGATTTGTTCCAGGGATCCAGCCAATTGTATTCGTCACCGCTCGTCGCACCCCGATAAGAATCTTTGAGTTCCGGGTGGTAACCATCGACGCCGGTATCGGTCTGGCCGATCACGATTCCTTTTCCGGTCACCCCCAACTCCTGCCTCACCTGATCGACGTGAATCATTTTCAAATTCCACGAAGGTTCAACAGGTAGATTGACAGGGTCAGCATTTGTTAGTGGCACCGCCTTTGGTAGTGGTCGCAAATGCGGGCTTTGTAAAATTCGATCGACATCTCCACGTTCTTGAATTAACACCGAAAAGACCGGTCCGGCATCTACTTCGAGTCCATCTACCAGGTAATAAGGTGTGTAGCTGATATGCCACTGATCCAATTGTTTACGTAGATTGGCTTGGGAATCACTGGCATTTTTCACTAACGTATCATAAACAGCCTGGCGTCTGGCGCTCACATCAGCAATTTGATTTATTTCGGTCAGATCCGTCTGATTTTTCATGACTACAAAGATCTTATCGCCGTAAAAACCGGGTCTTCCAAACCCAATGTAGACGATTACGATGGCTGCAATAGAGAGCAAGCCAAGAATAAAATTTACCTTTTTGGATAATCTCGCATGTTCCAGTATCCGAAAGTAAATACCCATAATGATCACGACAAAGAGAATCACCCCAAAACCAGTCCAGGCTGAGCGAATCGCCCACTCCAGAGTTTCGCCGGGAGTACCATTGGTGAGAATTGACAGCTCATCTGCATCGAACCATAACAAAGGGAGAACTAAGGCCAAGCCGGATATCAACGCTGCACTGGTTTTTGCCCGATCAATGGTTTTCCGCCCAATAATCGCTATTCCCACAATTAACCATGCGCTGATAGGCATAAAAATAACTAGCAATATCTGCGAGCCATTTTGTGCCAGACCGGTGAGCAGAATGAAAAAGAAAAGTGCGACGATAAAACCATCCAGTAAGAAATCTCCCAGTTTCAAGTCACGGGTTACCCCGTAAATCCTGTCAAAAAAATGGGTGTACAAAACGTTGATAGAAAACAAAGCAAAGACCAGACCCAACACAATATATAAAAAGGTATCATAGATCGATCCGAGTGCACCCCAAAGCAACCAGGGGATTGTCATTCCTGCACCGATTAATACCGCAAGCCCAAACATTGCCGAATTTCCTGATCTTGATTCAACTGATTTCTTTTTCTTATTATCGATAATAAAAAGCACAGTAGTAAAAAGAACAAGAACCAGGATTTGCGCGGCCGCGGTTTCTGTTTGATCGGTGATAAAAATTCTCTTGATTGGAACCAGTAAAAGAGCCACTCCGGAGGCAATGGTCCAAATTCCGATTGTAAATTTCAAACGCCTGGTTTTCACCAAAAAATAGGCTACCAGCAATGACCCGAATAATAACAAAGAACAAACCCCATGAACTATCCAGCGAGCATCCGGAACTGTAGTCGCGCTTTCGAAGATATTTTGTTCCAGGATCCAATTCGTGAAAATGTCGCCTCCTGAGATGATGATTACCCAGAATGATAAAAGAGCAAAAAGGGCCACAGGTCCACAACCATGTATTCTCAGGTCGTCCTGGAGAATCATTTCTTTACTGTGAGTCATACTGATACCTCTGTATTGATCTTTCGGATTTCGTAAGTAGTTTCCAGAGAACAAAAAAAGTTAATATTTTGATCAATTCCTGTTATTTCGAATGATGATTCTACCGTTCTTTATTTCACTGGCTCCCTACCTTGTTGTTTTTCCAAAAAGGAATAGACTTAAACCAGACTAGTTTGTTGATTATAAATTACATACATTTTTCTAGAAAGACAATCTGATTTCTGGAGGAAGAAAAAATGCAACAAATCGAGTTTTCCTGGAAGACGAAAAATGGTCTGAATTTATACGCTAAAGAATGGAAACCTGAAGGGAAAGTCAAGGCAGTTGTTGCTCTCGTACATGGCCTCGGAGAACATATTGGCCGATACGATCATGTAGCTGAAGCATTTGGCAATGCTGGTTACGCGACAGTGGGTTTTGACCAGCGTGGACATGGAAAATCAGATGGCGTTCGTGGCTTCGAAAATTCTTACGATGCCATCATGGATGACATCTCTCAAAATATCCAGAATGCCAGAGATCGTTACCCTGGGTTGCCGGTTTTCCTGTACGGCCGTAGTCTGGGCGGCAATCTCGTTTTATTCTACTCCCTCACCCATAAACCTGAATTAAAGGGCGTCATTGCCACCAGTCCTGGCCTTGCTACTGCAGAGCCCCTTCCCGCTGCATTATTGGCGATGACCAAAATTCTCTATCGGTTGGGACCGTCCATGAAGATAAAGAATGGGCTGGATTTGGCCGGCTTATCTCACGATCCGCAGATAGCTGAAAAATATATTGCTGATCCTTTGGTACATCCTTTTATTTCTCCCCGCCTGGCATTGGATATGCTCAATGCAGGTAAATATTGTGTTGCACACGCCTCTGAATTTCCGCTGCCATTGCTATTGATGCAGGGAACTGCAGACCGGTTGGTAAGCCCTAAAATGACCAAGGAATTTGCCCTGGCGGCTCCATTGAGAAAAATCACTTACAAAGAATGGCCAGACCATTTTCACGAACTGCATAATGAACCCGATAAAGCGGATGTCATCAAAGTCATGGTCGATTGGATGAATCAAGAATTGAAATAACAAATTAACGGACCTGCCATATTTCTTTTGACACCCATGTTACAATAGAAATATGGAACAACTTTTCTATTTTCAACCTCGCTTTTTACCCGTGCTCGTTGTCTCCCTCGTATTCGTTTCGGAGGGATTTGTTTCTTTTTCGCTACCCGCAGTTTTTGCTCCTCCGAGCAGTATTTGCGAGAGGGGTCAGTTATCGAAACCATTGCCCTTGTCGGAACAATTTCTTTCTTTTTGGTAACCTCTGATCTTTTTGAAAATAAAGACTGCGATTGTAGGAAGCAACTTGACCAGTTCTCCATCCAAGGGTAGAATTAAACCAATTCAAGTACCAAGCTGTTCCAATCTTCTCAAATCCATGGGATATGGTCTGGCTCTGAGTCGCGAATGATAGAATATTATCAAATAAAAAAACCACTCAAGGATGCTTTATCAACATCAGGAGTGGTTTTTTATTTATTGGCGGAAATTACATCTTCAGGAGAATCCAGCTATGAATGATCTTCTCTTTCGCGGAAACCTTTCAGCCATTGATCCAGAAGTGTACGAATTGATCAATCACGAAACGGAACGACAAAATCGTAAATTAATCCTCATTCCCTCCGAATCGACTGCCCCCGAATCTGTACGGGAATCATTGGCATCTCCATTTCAAAATCTTTATGCAGAAGGTTATCCTGATGAAGAAATGCGCCTGATGTCGGAACCACAAATATTAGATTATCCGACTCGTCTGGCATATTATCGGCGGTACGCAGATCCTCGCTATTATAAAGGAGTCGAATACGCCGATATCGTCGAATCTTTAGCCAGGCGTCGTTGCGCGGAGGTATTTGCGACCGATAAAATCTCAGCCGACCAAATTTATGTGAACATTCAACCCCTCTCAGGGGCTCCGGCCAATAATGCCGTTTACAGCGCCTTGATCGAACCCGGAGATACAATCCTGGGCATGAATTTACTCCATGGCGGGCACCTCAGCCATGGATCGTCAGTCAACCGATCCGGGCGACTGTACAAAGTTTTTCATTACAACGTGGATTCGAAGACCGAGCAAATTGATTACGACCAGGTCAAAGCACTGGCAAAGGAATGCCAACCCAAAATAATCATTTGCGGTTATTCTTCCTATCCCTGGGTTCCCGACTTTGCCCGATTCCGTGAAATTGCTGACGGCGTCGGAGCTTATTTGCTGGCAGACGTCTCGCATATCGCCGGGATGATTGCCGCAAAAGTGATCTCCTCGCCAGTGGGGTATGCTCATATTATTACCTTAACCACGCATAAAACTCTCTGCGGGCCACGCGGTGCAGTCATCTTAACCACTGACCCCATGCTCTCCAAAAAGATCGATAAGGGGGTTTTCCCCGGCGAACAAGGTGGGCCGCATGTTCACGTGATGGCAGCCCTGGCAACGACCTTCCGTTTGGCAAAGACCGATCAGTTTAGAGAGTTACAAAGTCAAATACTCAAAAATTCGAAGGCACTCTGTAATCAACTCTCTACCCGTGGATTGCGTATCCCCTTCGGCGGAACGAATACACACCTCGCTAACGTAGATTGTAAAACGATCGTTGGCCCGGATGGGACGACTCTTTCAGGAGATATTGCAGCTCGCATATTGGATGTTGCCGGTATCGTATTAAATCGCAATACAATCCCGGGCGATAAGACCGCTTTATTTGCATCGGGAATTCGCTTCGGTTCACCCTGGATGACCCAGCGCGGATTGAAAGAAAAAGACATGGTCACTGTAGCCAATATTATGGCTGACATTCTTTTCGCCACCACACCTTACACTGTTGAAACTCGCAAAGGCCCGGCGATTAGAGCAAAAGTCGATTTCCAGGTATTGCAAGATGCTCGCATCCGGGTTCGCCAGCTTGTCGATCAAGCCGGTCATGACATCGCTATCGCGCATACCGGTTATCCGCATTTCTATTATCTCGACGATCAACCTGTTGCCAAAACTGATTGGGTATCGTTGGATATTCATGGCGACCGTCTCTATCATTTCGTCACCTATGCCTTCAGCTCCGCAATCGATGAACTGAGCAAGATATCATCACAACCCACCATTTTGCATACTCCCGTCCGTGAAATCCCCGGTATCCTCACCCGTGTGAATAAAGAGTTATTCCGCTTTTCGATCAAAAGAGATGATTTTGGGTTGGCCGCAACTTTTCTCCGTGATCTTTCGGATGGTTATATTGCTTTCGATAAAGACCTTCCCCAACGTATCCCCGGCCCGGTGATCATCGAAGAAAGTACTTCTTCCTCGATAAATCATACGAATGGGGAAGCAATTTGTGCTGAAAAGCCTTATTTTATTGGCAAAAAGGCAATAACCGGCAAGGCTTTACCTGCGTTTACCTGGCAAGAAAAAGAGAGTACTGAATTATTCCAAACTCCCTTATATGAAATCCATAAAGCGTTGGGAGCAAAAATAGTCCCCTTTGCGGGTTGGGAAATGCCGGTCTGGTACACGTCGGTTATTGAAGAACATTTGGCTACCCGTGAAGCAGCCGGGCTTTTTGACGTGTCACATATGGGAGTTTTCCAGGCAGAGGGAACGGAAGCTGCTCTCTTTCTGGATAGCGTTTGCGCCAATGATATTGGCGGCCTGGCAATCGGCGAATCTTGTTACACTCATTTTCTGGATGCAGATGCCAATGTGATCGATGATACCCTGGTCTATCGGCGAGGGGGAGAAAAATATCTGGTCGTAGTCAATGCGTCTAATGACGCCAAAGATTGGGCCTGGCTCAATTCCGTCCGTGAGGGAAAAGTCATGGTCGATCGGATTCAGCCCTCAGTCAAGACGTATGGGAGAAAAGTTGTTTTACGCAATCTGCGCGATCCCAAGGAAGGCAAGGATATGCGTGTGGATATCGCTTTGCAAGGGCCAAAATCCAGGGACATTTTACTGGCTTTCATTTGTGATGCTGCCGTATCCAAAAAGATTAAAACGCTCAAACGCACCGAACTTTGCGAAGCAGTGGTGGGAGATTTTGACCTCGTGGTTTCTCGTACTGGTTATACCGGCGAAAAAATGGCTTTTGAACTCTTTGTTCATCCCGAGAAAGCTGCCGACCTCTGGCACGCTTTAATGAAAGTTGGCGAACCGATGGGAATGAAACCTTGCGGGCTGGGTGCGAGAGACTCGCTACGAACTGAAGCCGGATTACCTCTTTATGGGCATGAAATGGGTGGGAAAATGAGCCTGGGGGTGGCAGAAGCCGGGTTTGGTTCCTACGTCAAAGTATATAAGCCCTGGTTCATCGGTCGAGAAGCATATATTAAACGCGAAGTCGATCGTAATGCAGTAGTCGTTCGTTTCCGCTTCAATGATAAAGCGGTACGGATGGCTCATAATTCTGACCCGGTAGTGGATACGAAGGGTAAAGTCATCGGAGCGGTGACCAGTTGTGCTGTCGATAAGGAAGGTTATTTGACAGGTCAGGCATATCTAGATGAAAAATATATGGCCGAAGGTACTCCAATTGCTATCTTCCAGGGTGCTTCCAAACAAACCGGGAAAGCCCCTGCTGATTTAGTGGGCGGTGACCGGGTAACCCTCCCGACCGCCGCGACTGTCATAAGTCGATTCCCAAAAAATTGATGGCTCTTGTAGATATAACGTAACAGGTAAAGACCAATCTTTTTTAAGGAGAAGGTTGAGTATGCAGACACCATGGGATAATCGCTATGCGCAACGTACTGAGCGTATGAAAAATTCAGCCATCCGTGAATTGCTGAAATTAACAGAACAGACAGATGTCATTTCATTTGCCGGTGGTTTACCAGCTCCGGATGTTTTTCCGGTCGAAGAATTTAAGGCTGCCTGCACTTTTGTGCTCGAGAATTTTGGGGCACAGGCTCTGCAATACGGTGCCACAGATGGATATTTACCTCTGCGAGAAATGATCTCACGACACACCAACCATCTGGGAATCAGCGTTAATTCCAGCAACATCTTGATTACCTCTGGATCTCAACAAGCGCTGGATCTTCTCGGTATGGTATTCATCAACCCCGGTGATCATATAGTCGTTGAATCGCCGACTTATTTAGGCGCTTTACAGGCCTGGAATGCCTATGGAGCGGAATATATCCAGGTAGCTTGCGACGAGGAAGGAATGTGCGTCGACGAATTGGAAGAAGCATTGCGCACTGGGCCGAAGTTCATCTATGTTTTGCCCAATTTTCAAAATCCAACCGGGGTGACATTGTCCCTGGAAAGACGAAAAAAGCTGGTTGAACTCGCCGACCATTATGGGGTGCCCATCGTTGAAGACGACCCTTACGGCCAGTTACGTTATGAAGGCGAAGACTTACCGGCAGTAGAGTTAATTGATGTGAATAGACGCGAGAAGAATGGCCATTACACTGGCAATGTCATCTATTTAAGTTCTTTCTCCAAGATTCTTGCCCCTGGGCTGCGTTTAGCCTGGATGATTGCTCCGACCGAAGTGATTTCCAAATTGATTACTGCCAAGCAAGGAGCAGATTTACAAACCGCCACATTTAATCAAATCGTCGCGCACGAAATCAGCCAGCATGGTTTTTTGGACCGTCATATCTTACGCATCCAGGATACTTACCGGGTTCGCCGTGATGCTATGCTGGAATCACTCGATGAACATATGCCAGAAGGTGTATCCTGGACTCATCCTCACGGAGGGTTATTCCTATGGGCGACGGTTCCTCAATATTTGGACACAACTGAACTGTTTGCAAAAGCGTTAGCTGAAAAAGTCGCCTTTGTTCCGGGGATTTCTTTTTTTGCTGCGGGTGACGTGACCAATACCATGAGATTGAATTTTTCATGTTGTAAACCTGAAGTGATCAATGAAGGAATATCTCGTTTGGGAAAAATAATCAAAACGGAACTGCTTGCCAAGAAATAGACAAAAACGTCATGGTTATTCACCATGACGTTTAATAAGATTCAGATGTCCTTTTTATTACGCTTTAGTTTCCCACAGCTTGAATTCCGAAAGAATCGAACCACCTATGAATTCGCGGAGCAATGAATTGTCCGGGATCAGGTCTGTATCGATAGGAAGGAACCACTCTAACATGGCGATCAGACGTTTTGATTCAACATATTCAACAGTTCCAAAAGGAACCTGACGAAGGAGTGGCTCTACCAATAATTTTAACGCCGACAAATCGTAAACTAGGGCTGAATTAAATAATTTATCAGCATTCTCTTGAAAAGGAAAAATATATTCCTTTTCGCCTCGAGTTACCGAATCCCATCGCTGGATGGTTTGTTGTGCCGAGTATCCGCGTTCGCGGGCATCCCGAACGATTCGCCGTATCAAGCGCGTATCAGTAGTGGAGATTCTGTTGTAGCGGTCTAAATTCAACTGAGTCAGGCAAGAGGCATAAATTTTAAAGGTCGATGAAGAAGGTATTTCTGGCAAAAGCCGAGGGTCCAAACCATGGATACCCTCAAGAATGATGAGGTGGTCTGTAGTCAATTTAACTATCTCGCCTGGTCCTTTTTCGCCAATCTTAAAATTGTATTTTGGAAGTTGTACTTCTTCGCCTGCAATCAATCTTTTCAGATCATTCGCTAATTGGTGTGAATCCATTGCTTCCAATGCTTCATAGTTATATTCCCCATTAGCGTCTCGGGGAGTATCTTGGCGGCTGACAAAGTAATTATCCATCTCCATGGGATAGGGAGAAAAACCTTGCGCTAAAAGTTGAATCGCCAAACGCTTGGAAAATGTCGTTTTTCCTGAAGAAGATGGTCCAGCAATTAATATAATGCGTGCCTCTTCGGAACGGTCTGCAATGTGTTGGGCAATTTCAGCGATTTGCAATTCATGCAATGCTTCAGAAACTAAAATCACCTCACGCATGCTCCCGAATGCATTTGCATCATTTAATGCACCAACAGACTCGATTCCGAGCCGGGTAAGCCAATTACCGTATTGCCGAAAAGTACTCAGCAATTTCGGGTAACTGGTCGGAGGAAGCACCTGGGTAGGAGTATTTCTACGCGGAAAGTTCAAAACAAAACCATCACCGGCAGAGTTCAATTCAAACCATTTCAAGAAACCAGTGGATGGTAACATATACCCGTGGTGGTAATCGCGATGATCACCTAATTGATAGAGTACCAGATACTCTTTCTGCCGGTATTTTAACAACCGAACTTTGTCTTGAAATCCGATTTTTTGAAAGTAATCAATCGCTTCTTGTAGAGGAACTGTTTGACGGGTAAATGGCAAATCCTGAATGACGATATCTCGCATGCGAGATTCCAGTTTATTCAATTCATCCAGATCAAGGGGTTCTCTGCCAATAACTTCGCAATAATATCCGCCGGCAGAAACAGAATGGTCCAGAGTCATGGAAGCTTGTGGAAACAACTCCTCAAATGCCGCTTCCAATAAAAAGGTGACTGAGCGACGATATATACGCGCACCATCATCATCAGACATCGTGACAGGGCGCACCCGGGCATCCATATCAATGGGAAA
>Ga0182011_10000561_pt1 | contig 32498 bp, 12 predicted proteins | sample 711E1DmetaG_FD_120481 | JGI IMG/M metagenome (GOLD analysis project Ga0182011, IMG submission 120481) | Permafrost microbial communities from Stordalen Mire, Sweden - 711E1D metaG | ecosystem: Environmental > Terrestrial > Soil > Wetlands > Permafrost | place: Sweden: Stordalen | collected...
CTCATTAAAAGGTTAATTGGAACTGACTGAGAATGGTGTTTGGTATCGGATTAGGGATGACCGTTCTCTCAAACACAGAGAACGGTTTTTTTGTACAAAACAGAAGATAAATTAAGGTAGTAAATATGAAAAAAGAACGCCCACAGAAGCAGGGATTGTATCGTCAGGAGTTTGAGCATGAGAATTGCGGGATTGGATTTGTTGCACATTTGAAAGGAAAAAAGTCTCACTCAATTATCAGGCAGGGGCTCGATATTCTTACGAATATGACGCACAGGGGTGCGGAAGGGGCTGATAGTAAAACTGGTGACGGGGCCGGAGTACTGATACAGGTTCCCAGGGACTTTTACCTTATCCAGGGCTATTCACTTCCGCCGGAAGGGCAGTTTGGAACGGGTCTGATATTCTTTCCACAGGATAGTTCAGATGCATCCAAATGTCAGGAGATTCTTGTAAGTATAATAAGGGAGGAAGGTGTCAATCTGATTGGTTTCCGTGAAGTTCCACGCAATAGCTCGGTTATTGGTGAGATTTCGAGGGCTGCCGAACCTGAAATCGTTCAGATTCTTCTTGGAGCCGATGTCCTGCAGGAGGATCTTGAACGTAAATTATATATTATAAGGAAACGGACGGAAATCGCAATACGGAATTCAGACATTAAACAGAAGAGTTTTTTCTATATTCCAAGCCTCTCCACAAAAGTACTTGTATATAAAGGTATGCTTACCTCCATCCAGCTAGGGGAGTACTTTCTCGACCTCAATGATGAGAGATTACAGAGTGCAATCGCATTGGTTCACTCAAGGTTCAGTACAAATACATTTCCAAGTTGGGACCTTGCTCAGCCCTTCAGGATGCTTGGACATAACGGAGAGATAAATACGATTAAAGGAAACCGATTCTGGATGGAAGCAAGAGAATCAATACTAAAGTCCGATAAATTAGGTGATCTGACAAGGTTGTATCCGATTATCGAACCCGATAAGAGTGATTCAGCATCTCTTGATAACGTATTGGAATTCCTTATAATGAGTGGTAAATCACTGCCGTATGCTATGTCAGTTCTGATCCCTGAATCAATAAATGATAAAAATCCCATCTCACCGGAATTAAAAGCTTTCTATAAGTATCATTCTACATTCCTGGAACCATGGGACGGACCGGCTTCACTTATCTTCTCTGATGGGCGTTATATTGGTGGAATGCTTGACAGGAACGGACTTCGTCCATCGAGATATCTCATTACAACAAATGATCTGATAGTCATGGGTTCCGAAACCGGGGTTCAGACTTTTCCACCGGAAGAGATAAGGGAAAAAGGACGGTTAAAGGCAGGAAAAATGCTACTTGTTGATACGGAAGCGGGTAAAATTTTCTATGATAAAGAGTTAAAAGCAGAACTGGCTGCAGAATATCCTTACGGACAATGGATCCAACAGAACATGGTCAAACTCGAAAAGATTGAGACCGGTCACCAGGAAACAACCGATATGGGAGATGAGTATAATAAGTATATCACCTCCTTCAATTACTCATTGGAAGATACTGACAGGATTATCAAAGAGATGGCTGCCACAGGGAAAGAACCTATCGGTTCAATGGGCAATGATGTTCCTATTGCAGTACTCTCGAGAAAGCCGTACAGGTTATTCAACTATTTCAAACAATTGTTCGCACAGGTTACCAACCCTCCTATTGATCCTATACGAGAGGAACTTGTGATGACTCTGTCGGGTTATCTGGGCTCCCTGCAGCAAAACCTTCTTGAAACATCCCCTGATCATGTAAAGATGGTACGATTCAGGAATCCTGTAATCTCCAATACTTACTTTCAGGTAGTTAAAAACTTAAGATACAAAGGATTTTCGGCAGCAAACCTTTTATTGCATTTTGATGCAGGAAAAGGGGCTAAAGGATTAGAGGAAGCAGTTGAACAATTATGTAAAGATGCTGAAAAAGCGGTTGATGATGGGAAAAACTATATAATACTTTCTGACCGGGGCATAAGTGAAAACGCTGCACCGATACCATCATTAATTGCCGTTTCAGCTGTTCATCATCACCTTATAAAAAAACGCAAGAGGATGCAGATCGATATTGTAGTGGAATCTGCTGAACCGCGTGAAGTAATGCATTTTGCGCTGCTATTCGGCTATGGGGCAAGTATTATCAATCCGTATATGAGTTTTGCCGTCATTGACAAGCTTATAAAAGACAAAGCTATCCAGCTCGATTATCAGAAGGCTGAGGCGAATTATGTGAATGCTGTCAACAAAGGAATTCTGAAAATAATGTCTAAAATGGGGATCAGCACTCTCAGGAGTTACAGATCTGCACAAATATTTGAAGCTGTAGGTATCCACAATGATGTAATAAATAAATATTTTGCCGGGACTATCTCAAGGATTGGTGGCATAGGAATGAATGAGATTGCAGAGGAGGTCCTTATCCCGCACAGAAAAGCATTTAATCCGGAACAACAACCAGAGATACTCACCGAGGGTGTTTATTCGTACCGGAAACATGGTGAACATCATGCATGGAACCCTGAAACCATATCACTTCTGCAATGGAGTACCAGTACAGGTGATTATAAAAAGTTCAAGGAGTATACCAGCCGTGTCAATGCTGATACTGCCAGACCAGGATTCATCAGAGGATTATTAAGAATTAAAAACAACCCTATTCCGATAGAAGAAGTTGAACCTGTTGAAACGATAATGAAAAGGTTTGTTACCGGTGCAATGTCTTATGGTTCAATCAGTCGAGAAGCTCACGAAACGTTGGCTATTGCTATGAACCGTATTGGTGGTCGCAGCAACACCGGCGAGGGTGGAGAAGACCCTGTACGTTTCAAACCCCTGGAAAACGGAGACAGTGTAAGAAGCGCTATTAAGCAAGTTGCGAGTGGTCGTTTTGGTGTAACAACCGAATACCTTGTTAATGCTGACGAGCTCCAGATCAAAATTGCCCAGGGTGCAAAACCCGGGGAAGGTGGTCAGCTACCCGGGCATAAGGTTGATAAGATTATTGCAAGGACAAGGTATTCCATACCCGGAATAACTCTTATTTCTCCACCTCCGCATCATGATATATATTCAATTGAGGATCTCTCCCAGCTTATCTTTGACCTGAAAAACGTCAATCCAAAGGCTAAAATAAGTGTAAAACTGGTTTCCGAAAGCGGAGTTGGTACAATAGCTGCTGGTGTTACCAAAGCTGGTGCAGACCTTATTACGATAAGCGGATACGAAGGCGGGACAGGGGCAAGTCCGTCTTCATCAATAAAACATGCAGGATTGCCTCTCGAGCTCGGCCTCGCAGAAACACAACAAACATTGGTTATGAATAATCTCCGCAGGAAGGTTATCCTCCAGGCTGATGGCCAGTTGAAAAGCGGAAAGGACATTATTATCGCTTCACTCTTAGGCGCTGAGGAATTTGGTTTCTCAACATCAGCACTTATTGTATTGGGTTGCGTGATGATGCGTAAATGCCATCTTAATACTTGTCCGGTAGGTGTGGCAACTCAGAATGCCGAATTGAGAAAGAGGTTCAGAGGAAAGGCTGATAATCTTGTTACATTCTTCCGGTTCCTGGCGGAAGAGGTACGTGAGCAGCTTGCGGAACTTGGTTTCAAAAAGATGGATGATATTATTGGTCGTTTTGATTTGCTGGAAAGAAATCCAGAGGTTAATCACTGGAAGATCAAAAACCTTGATCTTTCAGGATTACTATCATTACCCGTCGAATCAGCCGAAAATGCCATGCATTGCATTGACATTCAGGATCATAAAATTGATAATATTCTCGATAAAGAGCTTATTTCTGAAGCTGAAAAAGCTATATCAGATAAACAACCTGTTGTAATTGAACGACCTATCCATAATACCGACAGAACCACCGGCGCCATGCTCTCAGGTAAAATTACAAAGCTTTATGGTTCAGAAGGGTTGGCAGACGGGACAATCAGCTGCAGGTTTAAGGGGTCGGCAGGACAGAGCTTTGGTGCATTTCTTTCTCCGGGTATTGAACTTTACCTTGAGGGTGATTCAAATGATTATCTTGGGAAGGGACTTTCAGGTGGCAGGATTATTGTCGTTCCGCCTGAGGGGTCAACTTTTGAACCAGATAAAAACATCATTATCGGAAATACTGTTCTATATGGAGCAACAAGAGGCGAGATATATATATCGGGGATTGCCGGTGAACGATTCGGTGTCCGTAACAGCGGTGCGATAGCTGTTGTTGAAGGTGTGGGTAACCATTGTTGCGAATATATGACCGGAGGTCGCGTAGTTGTTCTTGGATCAACGGGAAGCAACTTTGCAGCAGGTATGAGCGGTGGCATAGCGTACGTATTTAATGAAAACGGCGATTTTGATTTCTACTGCAACATGGGAATGGTCGAGTTATCCCTGGTTGAAGACTATGGCGATGTAAACGAACTTACTGATCTCATTTCCCGGCATCACAAATTCACCAAAAGCAAAAAAGCAAAGATGATTCTCGATGATCTTTATAAATATATCCCTATGTTCATCAAAATTATACCATACGACTATAAGAAAGTTCTTCAGGAAGTTAAACTTGAAGAGATTAGAAAGAAAATCGCGGATGTTGAACTTGATCTGGAGATAAGTGCAAGCTAATGAGTCACTGTGCTCAGGGCACAGAGCAAAATGAAAAAAGAATAACACGAAACGATAAACTATTGATAAAAAGATATTATGGCTGATGTAAACGGATTTTTAAAGATAAAAAGGAAGGAAGCTGGAAACAGACCTTTAAACGAAAGGATCTGCGACCACAGTGAGGTTGAACAGGTACTGAACAGTGAAGACAGGATGCTTCAGGCATCCAGATGTATGGACTGTGGCATTCCGTTTTGCCACTGGAGCTGTCCGATAGATAATCTAATTCCTGAATGGAATGATCTTCTTTATAAAGGCGACTGGAAAGCTGCCTATATGAGACTCGCTGCGACAAATAGTTTTCCTGAATTTACAGGAAGGATATGTCCGGCAAGTTGTGAACACGCATGTGTCCTGAATATAAATAAGGAACCTGTAACAATCAGGGAAAACGAAGTAGCAATTGTTGAAAAGGCTTTTTCTGAAGGTTATATTAAACCACAACCTCCAAAAATCAGGACAGGGAAAAAGGTGGCTGTAATTGGCAGTGGTCCGTCTGGTATGGCTGCTTCTGATCTTTTAAATAAAACAGGTCATCTGGTGACTCTTTTTGAAAAAGATGATAAAGCCGGTGGATTACTGAGATATGGAATTCCTGATTTTAAACTAAGTAAAGCTACTATCGACAGACGCCTCGACCTGATGATTAAGGAAGGTCTTATTATTAAAACAGGAATAACCATAGGTAAGGACATAACCGGGAATGAGCTTCTTGAACAGTTCGATGCAATTTGCATTGCCATTGGCGCCACTCATCCGCGTGATCTGGTGGCTGAGGGAAGAGAACTTGACGGTATACATTTTGCGATGGAATTTCTTCCCCTACAAAACCGCGTTAATTCAGGTCAGATCTCCACCTCTTCAAATCCAATTAATGCTGAAGGAAAAAAAGTTTTGGTCATAGGAGGCGGTGATACAGGTTCTGACTGCGTTGGTACTTCAATCAGACAGAAAGCTGTAAGTGTGACACAGATTGAGATTATGCCTAAACCGCCGCTCACAAGGGCAGATAATAACCCATGGCCCTATTATGGAAAAGTGCTTAAGACCTCAACCTCACATGAAGAGGGATGTGAAAGATACTGGAGCCTTGCAACTGTTAAATTCCATGGGAAAGATAACCATGTTACCGGAGTGGAGGTGGAAGATGTAATATGGAACCTGAAAGATGACAAGTATACCATGGAAGTTGTCAAAGGGACCCGCAGGATCATTGATGCTGATCTCGTATTGCTTGCCATGGGATTTGTACATCCTGCATTGGAAGGTTTACTTTCGGAGCTAGATCTGGAACTTGATCAGAGAAAAAATATTAAGGTTGATCAAAAACAATCTACAAACAGGCAAAAAGTATTTGCAGCAGGTGATTCTGTCAGTGGAGCGACTCTGGTTGTAAATGCCATTGCTTCAGGCAGAAAAGTGGCAAAAGAAATTGATATTTTTTTGCGGAAAGAATAAAATAAAGCAAACTCAATCCACATTTTATTTTCAGCACTCTCAATAATATCGATTCCCTTAAACACCAGAATTCTGAAGAAGCTTCAAGGGTCCCGAAAGCTATCGGGAGGGTGATATGTTCAAAATCCAACAGACTAATTAGTTTAATTGCTGAACTGTTGAAGCAGATTCCTCAGATCATCAAGATAAGAGGAAGGGACATTTTCTCCTCTTGCGAGGTTTATTGTCATTTTAATAATATTAGAAGCATTTCTTTTATCGCCCTGGACAGCATATGCTATAGCAAGACTTCTTCCTGCAGATATTAAAGTGAACGAATGACTTGCAGTATGAATAAATGCCCTTTCACAAAAATCCTTGCCTTCCGTGATGTTCCTAAGTTTTGGATCATTGCATGTTACCAAAAGTGTTCCCAACCTTTCGAGAAGAAACGGTTCATTCGGATGATATTCCAGCCCCTTTCTGAAAACAGCAATAGCTTTATCCCACATTTTTTGTCTTAAAAGCAGGTTGCCGAGCAGTCTTTCAGTGGTCAGATCTCCAGGATCACCTTTGAATGACAAATTATACATATTTGTTGCATCCTGCCATTTACCATCCTGTTCCATAAACATACCTGCAACCTGGAGCCCTTTTGTATTAAAAGGAGATATGCTTCTTAGCTTTTTTAAACACTCCATGGCTTTCTCTTTTTCTCCTATATTAAGTAGAAGGGTTACTCCATCGGCAAGAACATCAGGGTTCGTCTTATTTTTGTCCAGTTTTTCATTGATCATATCAAATGCCTGTTGCTTCTTTCCCTCCTTTGCAAGACAGATAACCATACATGAGTGTAACTGGTTATCATCCTTTTTAAGCTTCATTGCCTGAGAATAATAATTCATCGCCTGACTATAAAACGCCTTTTTATAGAGGAGATCTCCAATATACTTCAGTTCGACATAGTCATTCTGAAAGTACTTTATATGCTGGTCAAGATATGGCAGCGCTTTCTTGCCTTCGTCTCTGACAAGATATAGCCCTATAGCCTTGGAAATTAAATAATTGTTTTCAGGTATATATTTCAGTGAGTGGTTAACCAGTTCCAGGGCATAGTCCGGAAAAACATTTTTTTCTGCCTCATCGATTCTTTTGAGCAGGAACAGATCGGATCGTGATATGAGTGAGAGTCTGTCAATCAATGTATCAACAGGAGAAGGATTTATGGTCAAATCATTTGCCCTGACCAGGTAACGGTTGCTCAATGATTGATCACCTTTAAGGTTATACACATTGCCAAGAAGCCTATAGGCAGGTCCAAATGCCTTTTGATAATCAATAAGTTCCGTAAGAGTTTTTTCGGCCATATCTACATGGTTAGTAGTCATATAAATTCTGGCCAAATCATACATGCTGTAAGTAACAAGCGGGAAGTAGTCGTACCGTGTGGGAGTTTTAACAACTGCATTTTTATCCATCCTGCTAATAATGTTCTTAAAGGCTATTTCAGCGCTATCGTTTAAACCCATTTTTTGATAGCATTCTCCCTCATAATACCAGGCAAGGAATATTTTAGGATTTATCTTCGTTACTTCACGGTAATTTCTAACAGCAGTTTTCGGATCTCCCATCTCCCTGTTCAGATACCCAAGGTAATAACTCCAGATCCATTTCCCTTTATCTTTCTTTACGGCCAGCTTATAACAGAGCGCTGCCTTATCATAATAAGTACCGGAATGATACACCATACCCATCATACCAATGTTATCAGTGGTCGGGTTATGTATTGTTTTCTTATAAGCAGTCAATAATTGCTCTTTAAGAGGAGCAGAAAGAGATTGCAAATCAGGAAGAAGAGGAATCTGTTTTCTATATGTATTTCCAACAATTACTTTAACTAATATTAAAATGATCAGCAAAATAATAATGCCTCCTGCAATATATTTGATAGCTGATTTGCCTTTTATCATCCTTTTAAAAATAGGTTTTTAATATATTAAATTATGCATAAAGATAACATTGTTTGTAAAAGTCGGCCTTCTTCTTTTTTCTGAGGGTTTCAATCATCCTGCCAATTAAACAGAGAGGCTGTTTACATTTTTTTTGCAAACAACATATTTTAGCTTCACCGGCTCCTCTCCTTTCATAAATTTTACAGGCTCTTCAAAATCTTTATACTCGATCAATCCAAAGTCTGAAAACTCTTTCAAAACAGAATCTGAATCATAAAAATAAACTTTTAATCCTTTTGCAATCTCATATCTGTTCCTGCTTAAAATTTTTCCGCTTCCGAATAAACCCGTATCTTTTGTAGCAATAACAAATACCATTAGTCCATTTTTAATCAAAACCTTATAACAAGAAACAAGGAATCTCCGTCGTTCCGGTTTATTCAACAAATGTATCAGAGCATAGCAAAAAATGCCCTTATATTTTTCATCGTCAAAAGGCATTGAATTTACAGAACCATAATGGATCTTACATTCAATCCCGTCTGCTCGTTCTAACTCGATTGCTGATCGGGAAATCTCTATTCCTGTTACTTTAAATCCATTGTCTATAAATAACCTGGCGTTCCTGCCATACCCGAATCCAGGTATCAGTATTTGATCGATTCTTGCATTTTTAAAAATTCTGAGAGCATTTTTAGCTGAATCTGATGGCTCAGACTTCCACATCTCACCTTCATTTTTGAAACGCGATTCCCAGTATTCAATCATTGTAAAATTCAACTTCTCACATTTGCACGATGTATTCTTCCCCGTTATATAGTATACTTTTATCGGGAGATTTGATTACTTCTATATCAGTTCCTTTTGATTTTCCCACCAATGTAATTTGAAAGCTCCTTTTTTCAAGCATCCCCGGGAAAGATCCCTTACGTTTACCGATTGTCAACTGACGGGAGGCATTATCCCATCGAAATGCAATTGTAGAAAAAATGCCCTTTTCATAGTTATAATTGTCGTTTTCGTCTTCGTAAAGTATGAATTCTCCATTGGCGCCAGGATAGATGCGAATTTCAAGCGGATCGGCTGGTTTTTCGACAGCATATTGCACAAATGGGCCCATAGGAATTATCGAACCGGCTTTGACCAACAATGGAATTTTATCAATTGGAGCATCAAATGAAACAGTCTGGCCACCGTTGAATATTTCACCGGTCCAGAAATCATACCATTCAGAACCTGCTGGCAGATATACTTTCCTGGTCTGTTCTTTTTTCTCAACAAGTTGTTCCCTTGCAAATACTTCAGGTGTTTTCCAGAAAAGTTCAACCCTCAGTGCTCCGGTGGTTTCATTTTTAGTTTCCATGGCAAAGTCATATATTTTACCTGCCTGAAGATTTATCAAACCGGTATATGACTCAACACTTTGGTAAACATAAGGCAATTCTTTACCATCAATAAAAATTCGTTTAGGTCCATAGCATTTAACGTGAAACTGATATTGACCTGTTTGATCCGGTATCAGTTTGCCTTTCCATTTAATGGAGAGTGTTGAATCTGTAACATAATCGGGGCGTCCTGTGGCATACCAGTTGATATTGATGCAGGAATCAATCTTTTCAAGGGACAGGTTTTTATATTCAGTGTCTTTATAATATCTGGCATTCAGACCAGGCTTACCATCATCAGTCTTGAAATGCCCTGCAGTGACAGGAACACTGCTTTCAGGAGGACGATGGAGCATATATTCAGTTACCGGACAAACCATAATTGCCGGGCCAAACATATACTGGTCATCAATTGAGTAGGTGTTTTTGTCTGCCGGGAAATCCATCGGCAATCCCCGCATAATTGTATATCCATCGTTTGTTACCTTGCTTGCCATTGAATAAATATAAGGCATCAGCCTGTATCGTAAATTATCGAATTTAATCAACGACTTTGAGAAATCGCCAAATTCCCAAATTTCACGTGGTGTTTCGGAACCATGCGACCTGAATATCGGACAGAAGGATCCAAACTGAAACATCCTTGTGTACAGCTCCTGGTAGGCAGGGTCTTTTCCACCTTTTGAGAAAACACCACCATAACTTCCGAGTACAAATGCTCCGATATCGAATGTCCAGTAAGGAATACCTGACATACTATGATTCAACCCTGCCGGTATTTGTTTTTTATAAATATCCCAGCTTGCACCGATATCGCCCGACCAGGTAGTTGCTGCTGCACGTTGCTGGCCTGCAAAAGTAGATCTTGTAAGGATATATACTCTCTTTTTATCGGTTTCGTTTCGCTGATTTTTATAAACCGCTTCCGTTGCTAAAAGAGAATATGGATTGAGATACCGTGCAAATGAACCCAGGTGATTGTCGGCCATACGTTTCAATTCATATTCAGTTGATTCCTTGGTGTTTGCATTTACGATATCGGGTTCGGTCGAGTCCATCCACCACCCATCAATACCTGTAGAAAACAAACCCTTGCTTATATATTTCCAGAACAAATTGTTGGCAGCAGGATTATATGCATCGAAGTATTTAAATTTTGCCCACCCTACTGAAGGATAAAGGAACCCTTTCTGATTCATTTCTTTATAAACAGGTGTATTAGGCCCGAACGAACACCATATGGATATCATAATATGAAAATTCTGCCTATGCAAAACATCTATCATTCCCTTTGGATCGGGATACATTTTTTCGTCAAAGAACAATTGTCCCCAATTTGTATTACCATCCCAATAATCCCAGTCCTGAATGATATTATCGATTGGGATCTGCAGTTTACGGTATTTGTCTGCAATACTTAACAATTCGTTCCTGTTCTGGTAGTGTTCTTTGCTTTGCCAGTAGCCATACGCCCATTTTCCATACATAGGCGCCTGCCCGGTGAGTTTCCTGTACCCGGCAATTACATTATCCAGGTTGTTCCCTGAAAAAAAATAATAGTCAATACCATTGGCAACATCGGACCAAATAGATGTACCCCTGACATTATCATCAAAAATAGTCTTTGAATAATTGTCCCATAGAATACCATAGTTCTTTGTAGAAACAAGGAAAGGGCTTATGGCGTCTGTATTGGTTTGAACAAGTTTGATGGTATGACCACGGTAATTCATATACCCATATTGGTGCTGGCCAAGCCCGTAAATACCTTCTTCGGCAGATAACTCAAAAGTCTGTTTTATGCTGTATGCTTTTTCGTTTTTTAAGTCAGCCGGTTTAATGACAGCCTGGCCGGTTTCCTTTAATACAGGTTTATTTTCAGTAGTTAAATACTCTATATGACCGTCACTTTTATGAATTACAACTTTCAGGCCATTAGAGCTCATAGCTATGCTTTCCTGATCCTGCTTAACATCTATTTTTAATTCAGGAATAGTCTTCTGAATCACAATAAGGCTTGAAGTGTCAGGCTTTGCGCCGGGTAGCCATTTTAGAACGTGAACCACGTTACCATCATAAAACTGTACACTAAGATTGAATGCTTTCGTTTCCAGAATGACTCCGTTTTGGATGATTGTTGCTTTTCCTCTTTGTGAAGAACATTGTATACCTATGAAAACAAGAACAGTTCCTGCAAATAATAATAAGATATTTTTCATTGAAGTTCTTTTTTGAAAGTTAATAAGGTTAATTTCAATGTCTTTTAATAAATATAAAAGTAATTTAATTATAGATTGCTTTCTTTGCCCCCGGTCAAAATCTTCAGGTAATAACATTACCACATTCCTGTAATATTTATTCAGACTATTCTTGAACCCGAAGACAAATGACCAACTATACCGGTTCCTGACCTTTTTCTCTGTTTTTGCTATTTCTTTCTATATAGTTTGTACTCTGTTGTATTTATTTTAATCATTTCATATCTGGAATTCAGGGTATCCGAATTGTATTCATTTTTTATCAATAAATATTCCCGATTATTTTCAAGATCAGGATCTAAACTGACATTTTTAAACCTGGCAAAATATGCATGAAGACTCCAGTCTTCAAACATGTCAGGATTAATATTAATTATACTTCCTTGAGGAATCTCAGCAAGAATCATGTAAGTCTCTTTAATTTTAATATTATCGCGACTAAAGCGATTGTGAAAATATAGTGAGAGAACAATACCTGCGAAGAATAATCCATACCCGATCCATTTAAAGATTAAAAACCATTTTGATTCATAATTCATTTTAATAAAAAGAGAATCTATAACAGGGTAGACCAAAATACCAGCGCCGATTGCAAAAAAAGGATAAACAGAGATAATGTAAAATCCGCTTTGTTTCATACTTATCATAATTGGGAAGACCCCGGTCAATCCAAGCGAAACAAATACCATTGCCTTTTTAATGTTTTCTTTCATTAAAACTGCCACGGATTTTCTGATACGCGTCCAAACCAGTAGCAGAATGCACAAAACTGCAGCCGGAGTTAATTCGAAAAATAATCTTTTTACAATATCAAACCTGGAGTCAACGGTAACAATATTTCTTAAACTATTAATAACCTGGTGGTCAATGTATTTATGAAGACTCAGCCAGGCTGATGGGAATAATAAAACAACCAGGAGCAAAGAAATAATAGTGAACATAAATAAACCTATAGTATCAAAGGCCATTTTACCGAATGATTTCTGTTTTAAAAAAAGCCACAACAGGAATGGGAATGTCCATGGGTAAAATGCAACAAATCCTTTTGTAAGAAATCCAAGAGCAAGCATAAATCCTGACAGAAAAATGAAATAATACTTTTTACTCTCCTGATTTTTCAGATAAAATAAAATGGAAAGTGATGTGAAAATAGTAAGAGAGTTTTCAAGCAGGTTATTATAAGATGCCCAGAATACGGTGGGTGTCATAAGCCATATAAACAAAGGGAACCAACCATATTTGTATCCCAATGTTTTCCAGATTCTCAGGATAATATAACCAACAATTGCAACGGTAAACAGGGAATAAAATTTATCAATATACCTGCTTTCCCCTAAAAAAGTGTAAAAAACACTCTGAATTCCGAATGCGAGCGGTGGATGTTCATGAAATTCTGGCATTAATGTTGCAGTGAAATGGGGATTCCAGAAAGTGCCCAGGCCATCAGCCAGGTTTTTTGAAACTGTTGAATAAATTAAACCATCAAGGAACATACCATTGGAAAGAATGTCCTTACAAACAATAATTAAGAAAACACCAACTGTAAAAAGATAGAATGGTAGTGTCTGAGAAATTTCAGATGACTTTTTCATGATGGCTTATTACAGCTAAGAATTAATAAAACATTGCAGCCAGTATCTATTTCACATTATGATAAATGATGTTAAATCTCAATTTTCTTAACAAGTCGGATATCAGATGAAGAAGATCCGATCAGAAGCTGAATTGTTCCGTTTTCGATACGCCAATCATGAATTTTTATATCCCAATATCTTAACTGACTTATTGGTAATGTCATGATTATTTCTTTGGATTCTCCCGGGTTGAGTGATACGCGGCTGAATCCTTTGAGTTCTTTATCAGGCCATTCAACTTGTGAATTCAAACGACGAACATATAGCTGAACCACTTCATCCCCTTTTCGTTTTCCAGTATTCTTAAGTACCACAGAAATTTGAATATTCTCATCGCTTTTATATTTAAGCTTATCTGTTCCAATTCTTTTATAAGAGAATTCTGTGTAAGAAAGACCATATCCAAAAGAGAAAAGAGGTTTTATTTTTTTTGTATCAAACCAGCGATATCCAACCAGAGATCCTTCTTTATAATCAGCATTATTGTCACCTGGAAATGTTCCTAAAGAAAAAGCGGGAGAATCATTCAGAGAGATCGGGAAGGTAAATGGCAATTTGCCGGAAGGATTTACATTACCCAGTAAAACATCGGCCAGGGCATTGCCACCTTCCGATCCGTTAAACCAGGACATCAGCATGGCAGAAGAAGAATTCCGGGCATTGTTCAAATCAAGAGGAGCAGCCGCAACCAAAACGACAATAGTCTTTGGGTTTGCTGCTACTACTGCGCTTATCAGCGCATCTTGTCCGTAAGGCAATTTAAGATCAGAGCGATCTGAGCTTTCAGTTTCAAATTCCCGGTTCGTACCTGCAAATATGATGGCAATATCTGAATTCTTTGCAAGTTCTACGGCTTCTTTCAATAAAGTTGAGTCAACCTGATTGTTCGGCATTCTTCTGCCTCCCGACTGTCGATTCTGACTGAACGACGGTTTAAACCCTTGTGCAAACTTTATCGATACTTTGTCGCCAATTCTGTTTTTTAATCCTTCCAGGGGTGTGATTTCATATCGGGTTTTTACTCCTGCACCAAAACCTCCGGATGCGAGTTTATGGGTTGCATTGTCTCCAATGATTGCCATTTTTCTTACTTTATTAAGATCGAGAGGTAATAGATGATCCTTATTTTTCAATAGTACAATAGATTGCGAAGCTATCTGATAAGCAATTTCCCCATGCTCAGGAGTCGAGACGATCCCTCCAGATTGTGACTCGCTGACAGGTTCGACTGAAAATCTAACCCGGAGAATTCTTTTTACCTTATCATTTATGACTTCTATTGGTACGAGGCCCGCTTTTACAGAGTCGAGTAATGGTTGTCCAAGGAAAGCACCCCTTGACGAGCCCATTTCAACATCAAGTCCGCCCATTGCACCTTTTATGGTGCTATGTGTTCCTCCCCAGTCAGAAACAACCAATCCCTTAAAACCCCATTCCTTTTTCAGAATCTGATTCAGCAGATAATCGTTTTCAGAACACCAGGAACCTCCAAATTTGTTATAGGCAGCCATAACAGCAAACACATTGGCTTCCTTAACAGCAGCTTCAAAAGCCGGGAGATAAATTTCCCTCAGGGTACGTTCATCAACAATAACATTAACTCTTCCCCTGTTTGTTTCCTGGTTATTTAGCGCAAAATGTTTTACACATGCAGCAACTCCACGATCCTGAACGCCTTTGATATATCCAACTGCAAGTCTGGCATTTAAGAGTGGATCTTCACTCAGATATTCAAAAGTTCTGCCTCCTGTGGGGATACGGGTTATATTTACTGCAGGTCCAAGTAAAATATCTTTACCCCTTTTTTTTGCTTCCTCTCCCAATGCAGTGCCAAGAAGATATGCCAGATCGCTATTCCATGTGGCAGCGAGTGCTGAGCCAGTCGGGAAAAATGTAGCCGAGTCAGTCGTAAGCTTCATGGAATTCCAGGAGTTCTTTTCCAGCTCTTCACGGATCCCAAATGGTCCGTCGGTATATTTCATTTCAGGAATTCCCATACGTTTGATTCCGGCTGAAGAAAACAAGCCATTCCCATGCAACATGGCTATTTTCTCTTCGATGGACATTTCAGATATAATATGATCAATTTTTGTATCAAAAAGAGTCAGATCTTTTAGAGTTCCCTTTTGCAGCGACTTATCCTGATTAAAGACTTTTCCTGAAGGCATAAGAAAAGCAGCTGAAAATAATAATATCATAGCAGAGCTACTAACAGTATAATAATCCTTTGACAAAGTAAATCGTAGCATATGAATGATATTAAATAATACTTCTAAAGTGCAATTGTTATAAAAACCCAAGTAAAAAAAACACTATTTATTGACTTTCTCACATCAATTTAATCTATTCTTTTTATCACTATAAAATGATTTAAGTGATAAAAACCGGCTTTGTCACATCCAAAGGAAGGAGAAGTTTAAAAGTGCTACCCTTCCCTTCTTCACTTTCAACCCATATTCTTCCGCCATGTTTTTCAACAAATTCTTTACATAGAAAAAGCCCAAGTCCGGTACCCTTTTCATTTTCGGTACCACGAGTGGAGAGATTGCCATCTAATCTGAACAACTTTGCCATGGTTTCGTTTTTCATTCCGATGCCGTTATCTGATACTGAAATCTCTACCTGTTTGTTGTTAATTATGGCTTTAAGTTCCACCTTACCATTTTTATGAGTAAACTTAATAGCATTCGAAATCAGATTTCGTAATATGGTATTGATCATATTTTTATCAGCTGTAAAAGTCAAATTATCATCGAAAGAGCTTTTGAGTTCTATGTTTTTACCTTTCGCCATATCATTCAATACTCCAAATTCTTCGTTAACCAGCTCTCTCAAGTTAATTGAAACAGGACTAAAAGTGACTTTCCCCCTCTGCGAATTTGCCCATTCCAACAGGTTTTCGAGCAACCTGAACGTCTGAATAGCAGAAGTATTTATCAATCCGGCATAATTCTGACCTGTTGCGTTATCCCCATCTTTCATTTCTTCTTTCAACATTTCGCTGAAACCGATAATTGTCTGGAAAGGGTTTTTCAGATCGTGTGCAATAATTGAGAAGAATTTATCTTTAGAAACGTTGAGTTCCTGTAATTCAGAAGTTTTTATTACTACTAATCTTTCAAGCTTTTTCTTCTGGTTTTTTAAACTTCTTACACGAGAAAGAACGATGGAAACAACTGCAAAAATGATAGCAGAAACAGCAATTAGTCTGAACCACCATGTACTCCACCATGGGCACAGGATTGTAATAAATATGGATGTTCCGGTTTCGTTCCATACACCATCGTTGTTTGAACCCTTTACATGAAATACATATTCACCCGGATTTAAATTTGTATAAGTTGCTTCCCTTTTGTTGCCCGAATAAATCCAGTCTTTATCAAATCTCTCCATCATATACGCATATTGATTTTTCCCGGGAGCTGTAAAATCCATCACAGAAAAATAGAAAGTAAGGACGGATTGTTTATGAGTTAAAATAATCTTCTTTGTTTCAGAAATTTGTTTTTTAAGCGGAGAGCCTTCAATACCGATTTTCGCCGGTTTATTGAAAATATAAAAATCTGTGATAATGACTTCCGGTATATTTTTATTCTCCAAAAATTTTTCAGGGGATATTATATTGAAACCATTATGACCTCCTGCCAGAATATTATCATTTTTGGTTCTCAACATACATTTCCCATAAAATTCATAGCCCTGAATACCATCTGAGGTAGTGAAATTTTTATAATTATTATGAATATAATCAAATCTGCAAACACCTGCATTTGTTGTCAACCATAATATTCCTGATTTATCTAATATCAAACCGAAAATTGTATTATCGGGCAAACCATCTTTTTTATAGTACTTTTTAAATGATCCCGTAACCGGATTGAACCGGTCCAATCCGAATGAAGTAGCTATCCAAACAGTAGTATCATTTTGGACCAGGATATCATAAATACTGGAATTACTAAGATACTTACTGTCATCAGGTATTTTGTCGGTATAAGTAATGAACTGTTTTGTCTCAGGATTAAAAACCTGTAAGCAACTGGTAGCACCTAAATAAAGTTGTCCTTTATTGTCTATCCTGACCACAGTAATCCGGGCGTTTGCAATTGCGCTGTTTTCCTGAGTATAGGCAAAAAATTTGTTCTCCTTTAACTGATAATAAATTAAACCATGTTCAAAACTCCCTAACCATAAATTGCCGGATTTATCTTTTACAACTGCATATATACTGTTATCGGGAATTTTACTGTTTTGTGTTGTCAGGGATTTAAAAGTATTAGATTTATAATTGTAACTGACAAGCCCTCCTGCCCAGGTACCTATCCACATCTGAGTCTCAGTTCCTTCTGCCATGCAAAGGATTGCATTACTGTTTATACCTGAGTTTTTTATATTAAAACGGGTGAACCGGCCTGTTTTATCATTGAAAAGATTTAGTCCGCCACCATCAGTCCCTATCCATTTTCGGTTAAAATGGTCCTCAAAAAAGCAGGAAACTATATTATAGCTTAAACTTTGCGGGGCGCCTGGAAGGTTTCTATAATGAATTATAAAATCGCTGTTTTTTACAGAAATATTCACACCTCCGCCGTAAGTACTAACCCAGAGATTATTGTTCCGGTCTTTGGCAAATGCCTGAATCGATTCATTATTCAAACTCATGGGATCATACTCATCGATCCGGTATTGCAAAAATTGATTTGTTTCCCTGTTATATAAATTGATCCCTCCATTTTCAGTTCCAATCCATAAATTCCCATCATCGTCAACAAAAAGTGATTTAACACGATCATTTGAGATACTATTCGGATCAACCGGATTATTTTTGAAATATACAAGCTTAAACTTATTTTTGTCAGGTTGGTTTTCAAGACAAAATAATCCTTTTGTGCTTCCAAACCAAATATTTCCATCCCTGTCCTCAATGATATCCGTTAGATATAATCCTGTTACATTTTCAAGTTGTTCTCCAAATTGTGTTATGTGTTCAAAAGTCCCTGTTTCAGGGTTAAGAAGGTCCAATTCATTCGAGGCCGTTATCCATAATCTTCCACTCCTGTCAAAAAATATACATTCCAGGCTATTATTACCAATACTGCCGGGGTCATCCGGATTGTGCCTGTACCAAATAACTTTATTATTAAGCCGGTTGAAACAAACGAGTCCGTCATCTGTTGCCAGCCAAAGGTTTCCTGTTGAATCCTCGGTAATTTTGCGTACAACAATCCTTAAATTATAAAGTGTTGATGATTTATCATATATGTAATTCACAAAACAATCCAAATCTCTGTTATATAGCGATAGTCCGAGGTTGGACCCAATAAATAAATTTTTATTGTGGTCCTCAAAAATGGCCCTGATATAATTTCCTGAGAGACTACTTGAATCGGATGGATTGTTCAAATACTGAATAAAATTCAATCCGTCATATCGGTTAAGTCCTCCATAAGTACCGATCCACATGTATCCCTTATAATCCTGCAATACACAGAGTACATCAGAAGATGAAAGACCTTCAGTTTTGGTTAAATGTTTAAATTGAAGGTGTCCTGCTTGAGAATAAGTGACCGACACTGATAATAAAATCAGCGTACAGAAATGAATAAAAAATATAGAGAAATATCGGATCTTCATCTGACAAATGTTACAAAGAAGGTTTTACATCAATGGGAAGAGTAAACTTAAAAGTACTTCTTTTCCCATATTCACTCTCAACCCATATTCTTCCGCCATGTTTTTCAACAAATTCCTTGCATAGAAAAAGTCCAAGTCCGGTACCCTTCTCATTTTCGGTACCACGAGTGGATAGATTGCCATCTAATCTGAACAACTTTGCCATGGTTTCGTTTTTCATTCCGATGCCGTTATCTGATACTGAAATCTCTACCTGTTTGTTGTTAATTATGGCTTTAAGTTCCACTTTACCATTTTTATGAGTAAACTTAATAGCATTCGATATCAGATTTCGTAATATGGTATTGATCATATTTTTATCAGCTATAAAAGTCAAATTATCATCGAAAGAGCTTTTAAGTTCTATATTTTTACTTTTCGCCATATCACTCAATACTCCAAATTCTTCGTTAACTAGCTCTCTCAAGTTTATTGATACAGGATTAAATATAATTTTCCCCCGCTGTGAATTTGCCCATTCCAACAGGTTTTCGAGCAACCTGAACGTCTGAATTGCAGAAGTGTTTATCAATCCGGCATAATTCTCACTAGTTGCAATATCTCCCGATTTCATTTCTTCAATTAACATTTCACTGAAACCGATTATAGTCTGAAAAGGGTTCTTCAGATCATGTGCAATAATTGAGAAGAATTTATCTTTAGAAACATTAAGCTCATTTAGTTCGGAAGTTTTTATTGCCACCAATTTTTCGAGCTTTATCTTCTGATTTTTAAAATGCCGGACACGTGAAAGAAAGAAGGAAACAATTATAAAAACTATCGCAGAGATAGCAATTATTCTGAACCACCATGTACTCCACCATGGTGGCATGATAGTGATATGGATTGATGTTCCTGTATTGTTCCAAACGCCATCGTTGTTCGAACCCTTAACACGAAACACATATTCACTCGGATTTAAATTTGTATAAGTTGCTTCTCTTTTGTTATCTGTATAAATCCAGTCTTTGTCAAAACCTTCCATTTTATACGCGTAATGATTCTTTTCAGGCGCCGTAAAATCCATAACTGCAAAATAAAAAGTCATGACTGATTGCCGATAGGATAAACTGAGGTTTTTTGTTTCAGTAATGTTCTTGGTCAAAGGAGAATTTTTACTGCCCGGTTCTACACTTACATTAAATATTTTAAGATCAGTGATCAGTACATCCGGGATGTTTTTGTTTTCGGTTATTTTTTCAGGATAAATAATGTTAAATCCGTTTGTACCTCCCATTAAGAGGGTACCTCTTTTTGTTTTCAGAATGCTTCTCTCGGAAAATTCATTACCCTGCAAACCATCTTCTCTGATAAAGTTTTTGATTTTCCCCCGTTTATAATCAAACCGGCATACTCCATTGCCTGTTGTCACCCAAAGAACTCCTGAATCATCAAAAATAAGTCCTTTTATAACATTACCGGGCAATCCATCTTTTTTATAATACCTTATAAAAGATCCGGTAATTGGATTAAACCGATTAAGTCCATTTCGTGTCCCTATCCAGACACATGAATCACTTTCTACAAGAATATCTGTGGTTGTAGGATAACTTAGACTGTTTACGTTATTTGGATCATATATATAGGTAATAAATCGATTTTCATCCGGAGAAAAAATCTGGAAACCGTTAGTAGAGCCAATAAGCAAACGATCTTTAGAAAATCTTTCAATTTTTATTATCATTTTATTGATCAGACTACTGTTGTCAGGTGTATAGTGAGTAAACTTGTTTTCTTTAATCTGATAATGAATCAAACCATGATCAAAACTTCCCAACCACAAATCATTATTATCGCCTTTAAAAATTGCATAGATATTGTTATCCAGAATATCGCTGTTTTTAGTGGTCAATGAAGTAAATGAGTTGGTTTTGCTGTTAAAGCGAACGAGTCCTCCGGCCCAGGTTCCAAACCAGATCTGGTTATTGGAATCTTCCAAAATGCAAAGGATAGAGTTGCTGCTTATATTTGAATTCTCTATAGTGAAACGCATGAAGTGATTAGTCCGCTCATCAAAAAGATTCAAGCCTCCTCCATCTGTTCCAACCCAGGTTTGATTATTATGATCCTCTAAAAAACAAGTAACTGTATTATGGCTCAAGCTGAAAGGGGCCCCTGGCAGGTTTTGATAACTAATAATGGCATCCCTGTTCTGCATCGCAATATTCAGACCACCTGTAAATGTACCGATCCACAGATTTCCTATTCTATCCTGATAGATCGTCTGAATCGATTCATTATTCAAACTCTTCGGATCGTAATCATCTTTTCTATAATGCCAGAATCTTTGATGATCCCTGTCAAATAAATTAAGCCCGCCATTCTCAGTGCCAACCCAAAGATTGTCTGCATTGTCAACATAAAGGGATTTTATCTGGTTTATTGAAAGGCTGTACTGATCCAGGGGATCGAAACTGTAATGAATCAGGCCCGTGATCCTGGCTTCGGGATTATTTCTCAGGCAATAAAGTCCGGCAGTGCTTCCAAACCAGAGATTTCCTTCCTTATCCTCTGCCATATCCTCAAAATTTATGTCTGACAGATCATTGACCCCGTTCTCAGATCGTGTAATATGCTTAAAAGTTCCTGTTTCAGGCAGAAACAAGTTCAATCCTTTCCGAGAGGTAATCCACAATCTGTTGTTTTTATCAATCAACACAGCTTCTAAAAAATCATAGCTGATACTTTCAGGATTAGTTGGATCATTATTATAACGCCAGATCTGATTTTTCCCCCGGTCGAAATATATTAGTCCCAGGTCAGTAGCCAGCCATAAATTGTCAACAGAATCCTCAGCAATTTTTGATATGATGCAATCTATACCTCTTAATGGAGATGATTTATCAAGCATATAATTCAAAAACCGGTCCTTATTCCGATCATATAAGCATAAACCATGTTGTGTCCCGATCAATAAATTTTTATGATGATCCTCAATAATTGTACGGACAACGTTATTCGACAGGCTGGTTGAATCAGCTGAATTGTTTCTGTAAACTACAAAATTAAAACCATCGTATCGATTTAGCCCATCGTAGGTTCCAATCCAAACCAAACCTTTATGATCCTGCAGAATACTTGTCACGATTGAAGAAGAAAGACCATCATCAGATTTCAGATGTGTAAATTGAAGACGTTTTGGCTGAGCACTGGCACGGTCTAAGGATGACACCAGCAAAGTAAGAGAATGAAATAGAATAATAATTAAATACCGGCACTTCATTGCATTCCTTTTATTCATATAAAAATAGGCAATAAAAGTTTCCATAACCATGACATTTGTGAAAACTTCAGGATTTTCATAATATAAATGATATCTCTGCGGCAATTTTTGTCCAATTTGAGACGGGACAATTTGGATAAGACTAAAGTGATTATGTTACAATTTTTAATTGCAGCGATCAGGAAAAATCTTATAACTAAGGTTTTATATTAAGAGGAAGGACAAATTTAAATGTGCTCCCCTGGCCCGGTTCGCTTTCAACCCATATTTTCCCATTATGCTTTTCAACAAATTCTTTGCAAAGAAATAAGCCAAGTCCGGTTCCTTTTTCATTTTCAGTACCACGAGTTGCCAGGTTACCGTCAAGTATGAACAACTTTGCCATGATTTCTTTTGACATGCCGATGCCGTTATCCTGTACTGAAATTTCTACTTCTTTTTTGTTAACGAAGGCTTTAACTTCCACTTTACCATTTTTATAAGTAAACTTTAAAGCATTCGAAATCAGATTTCGCAATATGGTTCTAATCATATTTTTATCAGCAATAATTGTTAAATTATTGTCGATGGAGTTTTTAAGCTCAATGTTCTTCCCGTACGCTATCTCACTTAACACTGTAAATTCCTCATCAAGGAGTTCATGTAAATCAATCAATACAGGGGTAAACGAAATTTTCCCGCGCTGTGAATTAGCCCATTCCAATAGGTTTTCAAGTAACCTCATCGTCTGAACTGCAGATGTATTTATCATCCCGGCATAATTCTCCAAAGTTGCACTATCAGCTGATTTTATATCTTCTTTCAACATTTCGCTAAGACTGATTATGGAACTAAAAGGATTTTTAAGGTCATGAGCAATGATAGAGAAGAATTTATCTTTTGAAACATTAAGTTCGCGTAATTCAGAAGTTTTTATAGCCACAGATTTCTCAAGTTGTATCTTCTGCTTTTTTAAATTCCTGATACGTGAAATAAAAATTAAAACTAAAATTAAAATTATTGCAGAAATGCTGATTATTTTAAACCATAATGTATTCCACCAGGGTGGCAAAATAATAATACGAAGTGAAACTCCCTTTTTGTTCCAAACACCATCATTATTTGAAGCTATTACTCTGAAAATATATTCACCCGGGTTCAGATTAGTGTATGTCACATATCGTCGGGAGGCATCAGTGAAGTTCCAATCTTTTTCAAAACCTTCCATGATATAAGAATATTGATTTTTTTTCGGATGTGTATAATTGATGGCTGCAAATGAAAATGAAAAGACCGATTGACTGCTGTTCAGTTTAATTTCTTTTGCTTCACTGATGTTCGTCGGAAATTGTGCTCCGGGAACTGCATAAACCACCGGTTTGTTAAAAATCTGAAAATCCGTGATATATACAGGAGGGATGAAATCATTATCCTTAAGGCTATCGGGATAGAATGAATTGAATCCGTTATATCCTCCAAAATACAAATCTCCGTTGCGCGTTTTAAGAAAAGACTGTTGGTAAAATTGGTCACCCTGTAAGCCGTCTTCTTTCGAATAATTTCTAACGCTCTGAATTTCAGGATTTATTCTGCTGATACCATAATTGCTCGAAATCCAGATATCGCCATTATTATCCTGAGTAATTGCATGAATTCTGTTGCTGGGCAAAACATTGGACATATCATACGTTTTAAGTATGGTCCCATCGGGGTTACATAAAAATAACCCTCTGGTGTTGCTCCCAACCCAAATATATCCTTTTTTATCTTTATAAAATGCTCCAACGTCATTATCAGGGAAATGAAATACTTTAAACGAATTCGTCAGACTGTTATAAAGGCTCAACCCGTTTTGTGTACAAATCCACATGTTTTTTTCAGGGTCCTCAAAATAGAACCAACAATTTGTTGCACTTATCGATCCCGGAATATTTGAGTTTGGCCTGAATCTTTTAATCACCCCTTTTTTTGTGTCGAATAAATCTATACCCGCGTTATAGATGCTTAACCACAGGATATTATTATGATCTATACATAAATTATAAATTGTTATTCCTGATATACTTGCCGGATTCTTTATATCGGGCATATAATGAATAAATCTCCCCGTTTTTCTGTCATATTTGTTAAGTCCGGCATTCCATGTCCCGATCCAGAGATCATGATCTTTATCTTCAGCGATGCCCCGTACAACATTTCCGCTTATACTGTAAGGGTTGGAAGGATCGTGTTTAAATGTCTTAAAAATATCTGTGTCAGGATCGTAAACATTCAGACCGCCGCCATCTGTACCGATCCAGATCAAACCCTGATGGTCTTCAAAAAAACAACCTGTAAAACTGTATGACAATGATTTTGGATTACTATTATTATGTGTAAATAATTTAAATCTTTCTTTTTTAGGATTATAATAATTAATCCCTCCCCCTGAGGTTCCTACCCATAAAACTCCTTCCTTGTCTTTATACATGCACCAGATTCCGTTGTTATTAAGTCCTTTATCATTTGCCTGATCATATACGATGTATTCAAATGTTTCAGTCACTTTGTCAAAACGGTTTATGCCTCCCTGATCAACTGCAAGCAACAGATAACGGTCGTTTTCAGGGAGAATATCAAGAATGAGATTTTCGTTGGTCCCTCTGCCATCGCCTTTTGATCCGAATTGTTTAAATTTATTGGTTGCCGGATCATAAGAAATGAATCCACTCCCATCTGTTGCAAGCCAGATTTTATCCTCATTGTCAATATAAATACTTTTATAGCTAAACTTACTGAAATCAATGGAAGGGTCGTTGAATTCCGTAAATGTTCCGGATTCCGGATCAAAACGACGGATTCCCGGGCTTAATGATGTAACCCAAAGAAATCCTTTTGAATCAGTTGCCAACATTCTGGATGGGCGAACCGACAATTCGTACTTTTCTTTTTCAAACGGGTATTTTATAAAATTCTGACTTACGGAGTCCCACCTGTTCAGACAAGTTCCATCTGATTCAATCCAAAGGTTTCCTTTTTTATCCTCAGTAATACCTGTAATACAATTGCTGTTTATGCTGTTTTTATCTACAGAATTATTTTTAAATACTTTAAAATTGTCCTTAACAGCATCGTACAGATTTAAACCATTGTATGTACCAAACCAGAGGTTTTTTCCACGGTCCTCATAAATACAGGTCAAAAGATCACTGCTTATGGTTCCGGGCTGTTTTTCATTATTCCGGTATCTCTTAACCTGATAGCTGTCGTATTTATCCAGCCCCACATCGGTACCCATCCATAGATAATCTTTGGAATCTTTATATATGCATCTGATACGGTTACTTGACAGCCCGTCATCAACGGTAAGGTGATCAAATTTTGTATAATGCTGTTGTGCATCCAGATGAACAATTGGTGCAAAACAAAAGAATGAAATCACTAAAGACCGTATAATTGAATGATCTCCGATTAAATAAAGACTAAATCTATTAACCACTGTCCAATACAGTTTATAGAAAAGGAAAAGACCAAAATTTTCAGATTTTTAAAGATAGAGTTTTTAAATAAATAAATTCTCTAAATCTCTGAGAAATAAATCCCGTAAGAATTACTACAATTAATTAAGAACGGGCGAGCAAGTATAAATTAGTCTCAAACAGAAGGATCTATATTCAGAGGAAGAATAAATTTGAAAGTACTCCCCTTGCCAGATTCACTCTCGACCCAAATTTTTCCACCATGTTTTTCTACAAATTCTTTGCAGAGGAATAATCCGAGTCCGGTGCCCTTTTCATCTTCAGTTCCGTTTGTTGTGAGGTCTCCGTCTATCCTGAAAAGTTTTGCTTTAGTTTCACTTATCATCCCGATACCTGTGTCTGACACTGATATTTCAATATTTTCATTAGCCGGAACAGCCTTTACTTCCACTATACCGTTTTTATGGGTAAATTTAATAGCATTAGATATAAGGTTTCGAAAAATGGTTTTGATCATATTTCTATCAGCTGAAACTATCAAATTATCAGTTAAGTAGCTTTTGAGTTCAATATTTTTCCCTGTCGCCATATCATCCAGGAGACTGAATTCTTCAACAAGAAGTTCCCTTAAGTTAATTGGTTCAGGGTTAAAAGTTATTTTTCCGCGCTGTGAATTTGCCCATTCCAGAAGGTTTTCCAACAAACTCAGTGTCTGAACCGCTGAAGTATTTATTAACAATGCTGACTCCTTGATTGTTGCATTGTTACCTGATTTCATTTCTTCTATCAGCATTTCGCTATAGCCAATAATGGTACTAAAAGGGTTTTTAAGGTCATGCGCAATAATAGAGAAGAATTTATCTTTTGAGGCATTAAGTTCATGCAATTCATTATTCATTTCTACAAGTGCCTCTTTTTGAGATAACAATTCTTCACTTTGTTCTTCTATTAGGCGCTGACGTTCTTCAAGTAAGGAATTTGATTTATTAAGTTCTTCTGCCTGTTTTATTAATATGTCATTTTTTTCCTGCAATTCGGCAGTTTTAATAGTTACTAATCTTTCAAGCAGAGACTTCTGTTTATTCAGTCCTCTGATACGTAAAAGAAAAATGGAAACAAATATGAAGATTATTATAGAAATTGAAGCTAGTTCGAACCAAAGTGTCTTCCACCACGGGGGTAAAATGATTATTCGCAATGAAACTCCTTTTTCATTCCATACTCCATCATTGTTTGACGCTTTTACCCTGAAAGTATATTCGCCGGGGTTCAGATTAGTATATGTGACATATCTCCTGGAGGCATCTGTAAAATTCCACTCCTTTTCAAGACCTTCCAAGATATAGGCATACTGATTTTTCACTGCGTTGGTATAATTAATGGCAGCAAAAGAAAATGAAAAGACTGACTGGTCCCAATTCAGTTTAATCTCTTTTGCTTCACTAATATTTGTCTGAAATTGGGCGCCGGGAACTGCATAAACCACAGGTCTATTGAAAATTTGGAAATCGGTAATATAAACCGGAGGGATGAAGTCATTATCTTTCAGGCTGTCGGGATAGAAGGAGTTGAAACCATTGTATCCGCCAAAATATATTTCTCCTTCACGTGTTTTTAAGAATGATTGTTGGAAAAACTGGTCGCCTTGTAAACCATCCTCTTTCGAATAATTCCTGAACTTTTTAGTTTTAGGATCAAAGCGGCTCAGACCATTAGTGGTGGAAATCCAGATATTACCACTATTGTCTTCAACTATTGCCTGAATTATGTTGCTGGGCAATCCATTGGTTGTGTTAAAGTTTTTAATAACTATTCCATCAGGCTTACAATAAAATATCCCTTTTGAATTCGTCCCTACCCATAAATTGCCCTCCGTATCCCTGCAAAATGACCTGATCTCTTTTTCAGGGAAATTAAATTTTATAAATGAACCATTTTTATTATCGTAGCGGTCTAATCCGTTCTGAGTACAAATCCACATGTTTTTTTCAGAATCTTCAAAAAATAAAAAACTCTGGTTACTGCTGATAGATTTAGGATCAGATGGATTAGCCCTGAACCTTTTGATCACTCCCTTATGCTTGTCAAATAAATCGATACCAATTGTATAATTGGCTAACCATAATATATCACTTTTATCTATAGCCAGATTCCAGATTGTTCTTCCTGAAATGCTTTCAGGATTATTGTTTTCAGGCAGGTAACGGAAAAACCTTCCTATTTTTCTGTCGTATCGGTTAAGCCCTGATTCCCAGGTTCCAATCCACATATCATGATCCTTATCTTCAGCAATACTTCGGATTACATTTCCGCTGATGCTAAATGGGTCGGAAGGTTTGTGTTTATATACTGTAAAATTACCTGTTTCGGGATCGTATATATCGACCCCTCCTCCATCGGTGCCTACCCAGATTAAACCCTGATGATCCTCATAAAAACATCCGGTCAAATTGAACGACAATGATTTAGGATTTTCATTATTGTGTCTGAACAATTTAAATCTTTCTTTTTTAGGATTATAATAATTAATTCCTCCACCTGATGTGCCTATCCATAGAATTCCTTCCTTGTCTTTATACAAACACCAGATTCCGTTGTTATTAAGTCCTTCATCATCTGCCTGATCATGCATGATGTATTCAAATGTTTTAGTCACTTTGTTAAAACGGTTTATCCCTCCCTGATCAACTCCAAGCAGTAAATGATCTTCATCTTCAGGCATAACATCGAGAATCATTTCCTGATTGGTACCTTTACCATCACCTTTTGATCCGAAGTGTTCAAACTTATCTTTGACCGGATCATAAGAAAAGAATCCGCTGCCATCTGATGTGATCCATACTTTGTCACGCTTGTCAATATACAAGCTTTTGTGACTAATATTCCCAAAATCAATAGAAGGATCGTCATATTTTGTAAACTTTTGGGATCCCGGTTCAAAGCGATATATTCCACGACTAAGTGAAACTACCCACAAGTTTCCTTTTGAATCATTTGCTATCATCCTTGCCGGACGAGGGTATAAGTCCTCCTTCTTGCTCTCATATTGATACCTGACAAAGGTTTGAGTTTCCGGAACCCATTTGTTAAGACAATTCCCATCAGTTAAAATCCAAAGGGTCCCATATTTGTCTTCAAGAATGCTGATGATGTGATTGCTATTAATACTTTTCTTGTCAGTGGGGTCGTATTTAAAAATCTTAAAGTTGTCTTTATCAGGATCATACAAATTCAGTCCGTTGATGGTACCAAACCAGAGATTTTTTCTTTTATCTTCATAAATGCACAGAATATTATCATTGCTGATTGTTCCAGGTTGTTTTTCATCATTCCGGTATCTTTTAATTTCAGAACCATTATATTTATCAAGACCTACATCGGTGCTCATCCATAGAAAGTCTTTACTGTCTCTTAACAGACACCATATACGATTACTCGATAAACCATTGTCCGTCGTGAGGTGATCAAATCTGTTGTATCGTTGTTGAGCGTATACAGACAGCATTCCTGAAAAATAGAGAAATGAAATAAATAATAACCGATTTAAAGAATGATTTCCGCTCAATGATGACCTATTTAGAACAACCACAGTTTATTAAAGTACTTTGAATTGTATAGTACCAATACTGCCGGGGTTTAAAGATATATAATTTTGAACTAATATAGTAAGTTTTAAAAAATCTATAATTTATATATCAAATATAAACCTAAATAGAATAATATCAATTCGTTATCATTCCGGAATACAAATAGTCCAAACCCGATAAATATTTCTTTCTCACTAAAAGTAAAAGTCAGTACATTTAGCACTAAATTAATTTTAGATTTTTCCCTGGAGTTTTCTGATATGCCTAAAAAGCTTTTATATCTCTTTATCTTTCTCCTGATAAATTCGATCTGTCAGAATGTTCAAAGTCAATATATTGATTCATTGTCCTTTAGTATAGTTTCACGACAAAGTTTTTATTCCTATGAGAAAAATGGAGAATTTCTGCTTCATATCCCTTATGCGCTTTCGAAAAATCATTTATCAATCAGTCTCAAGGTCGGAGAAGCAACTATCGTATCGTGGGATGGAATACCCGGAAAGATTATCCTGAGGTTGCCATTCTCACTAAACCTGATACCCTCTGTTTATAAAGCAGAAGCCAGTATAAATATATCAGCCAGTCGGGCAGTGACATATATAGCGAAAACTGATCTGATCATTCTTTCTTATAAATCTAATGAAGTAAAAACCGACAGGTTAACGGGATCCCTGATAGTGAATAAATTACCGTTTTTCCCGTTTGGCTTCTACTGTTATTCGCCTGTTTACCCGACACTTCCTGAAGAAGAGATCATAAAAGGTTTTAATATGATATCTCCTTATCAGAAGATTGTTCCGGAGACTATCAATGAAAGAAAAGCTTATATGGATCGTTGCGCCGAACTTGGAATGAAAGTAAACTATAATCTTCTTTCAGTATCAGGAGGTGGAGGCGTAGGGTCGAAGATCGAAGGGCTGAGCGATATTGAGAAAAGAGAACGACTGATTTCTGAAATTAAAATCTTCATGGATCATCCGGCTCTGCTTGGCTGGTATATCTCAGATGAGCCAAATGGAACAAATACAGCTCCTGAAAAGCTGAAAGAGATTTACAGGACAATTAAAGAATATGATCCATGGCATCCAGTTTCAATAGTCTTTATGGCGCCATTTATAACCGCAAAAAATTATTCCGGTGCTATGGATATTGTAATGGCCGATCCTTATCCTATCCCTGATCGTCCTGTTTCAATACCCGGGGATGTAGCGGACCAGCTAAGAACTGAATTTAAGGGCAAGAAACCTTTCTGGATCGTACCTCAGGCTTTCGGCGGCGGAGAATTGTGGAGTCGCGAACCTACCAGCCAGGAAATCAGGTCGATGACATGGCAATCGATAATTAATGGCGCCACGGGGATTCAATATTTTGTACGGCAGGGTCTAAACTATTTTCCCAAATCGGCAGCAACATGGAGTGAGTGCGGGAGAATAGCGATGGAGGTGGCCGAGCTGACACCATGGCTGCTTTCTGATGAAGAGCCCTTACAAGTGGTGTCAAACTCAAAGAATGTACTGGTATCTTCCCGGCTTCATAATGGTCAACTGATAATAATGGCGGTTAACAGGATAAATGAACCGGTCAGTACCTCCTTCAGGGTGACCGGATTTAGTAACGGAAAAGCAAGAGTCCTGTTTGAAAACCGATTTGTTTCAGTTAAAGGCGGAATAATCACTGATCAACTTGGACCGTTTGGTTCACAGGTATATCTTGTTAACATTAAACCTGAAAAGACTGTCTCAGAGGTCTCAAATACTAACCTCATTAAAGACTCCGGGTTTGAAGATCTCTCAGCTCCCGGGATACCTTCAGCATGTTATGCACGGCCGGGAGGTGACAGGGGCGCAACTTATTTTATTGACACAAGAGAATATGTTGAAGGTAATCATTCTCTGAGGATAATAACACCTGTAGAGGATAAAAGCCTGGCTATCAGATTTTTTCCATTATCAGTCAGGGCCGGTGCATCATATACAATTTCTATCTGGGCAAAATCAGATCCCGAACAAAGATTTTTCGATGTAACAAAACAAAAAAATACCCGTCTATATGAGAAAAAAGAGATGCCTCAGTATGTGGAAGTATTATTTGGTGAATTTGGACGGGCCAGATTTGTTCCTGATAGCCGGTGGAGGCAATATGTAACATTTGTTACAATTCCAAATGATACTCTTGCCCGGTTTAAAACAAACCTCATATTGAAGATGCCAGGACAGGGGGTTGCGTGGTTTGACGTTGTGAAGGTGACGGAGGATAAATAGTTAATGAGACAGGCCTGGGACCAATCTACAAGGTATGAAATATGTTAATCTTCTGTTAATGGGGCATTTAATATAAGCACTGCAAACTTTTTATTATATATCATATTGTCTAAACATTATAATGACCTCCTTATGTTAAAGAATCTTATAAAGACTGCTGTCAGACATATAGTCAAACATTTTGGCTATAGCATTCTTAACATTCTCGGACTGACTCTGGGAATTACAAGTGCATTGTTTCTTATAATCTACGTGGCAGATGAAGTGAGCTATGATCGCTACCATGAAAAAGCCGACAGGATTTATCGTGTATCTTCCACTATAAAAGAACCGGATGACCAGTTCACATGGATTTTTGCACAGATACCATTTGGACCTCAGGTAGTTCATGATTATCCTGAAGTTCAGTCATCTGTAAGGTTCATAAACATGCCGCGTGCTCTTTACAAGTTTGAAGACAAAGAATTCAACGAGGAGAACTTCTTTTATGTTGATTCAACGCTGTTTGATATATTCACCTATAAAGTAATAAAAGGTGAAATTAAATCTGCACTCCTTGCACCGAAAAAAATCATTCTCACTGAAAAGATTGCCAACAAGTACTTTGGAAAGTCTGATCCTATCGGAAAAACGTTGACAACCGGAACCGACACATATGAAGTCACCGGAGTTATTCAGGATGTTCCCACTAACTCTCATTTCCGGTTTGATGCCGTGGCAGCAAGAAATAATTTGCCGAAACAACTTGGGAGCTGGGGCAATTTCGGAGTCTTTACCTATCTGTTATTTCCTGAGAAGTTCGATGTTAAGGCATTTGAGACAAAGATGCAGGGAATGTATGATGCTTATATGAAGACGATATTTGAACCTTTGAAGATTAGTATCAAATACAAACTTGAACCACTAACGAGGATTCATCTTTATTCGAAAAATGCCGCAGAACCAGAACCAACCGGA
>Ga0182011_10000562_pt1 | contig 32482 bp, 24 predicted proteins | sample 711E1DmetaG_FD_120481 | JGI IMG/M metagenome (GOLD analysis project Ga0182011, IMG submission 120481) | Permafrost microbial communities from Stordalen Mire, Sweden - 711E1D metaG | ecosystem: Environmental > Terrestrial > Soil > Wetlands > Permafrost | place: Sweden: Stordalen | collected...
ACCGTACCCCCCAGTTTTTGAGCTTCTGCAGCAATATGCAAACAAAGGGTGGTTTTGCCGGAAGATTCCGGCCCGAATATTTCGGCGATACGACCACGTGGGATACCATTTACCCCCAATGCAATATCCAGGGAAAGAGACCCAGTAGGAATGGCTTCAACCTCAAGCTGGTGGGCTTCGCCCAAGCGCATAATCGAGCCTTCACCATAGCGTTTGACAATATCGCCAAGGGCTTTTTCGAGCACGGCACGCTTGGCTTCATTCATTTGACTGCCAGAGTTTGCCGAGGTGGTAGTTAATTCACTTTGTCCAGTTGATGTCGTTTTTTTTGCCATGGAAATCTCCTCAAAAGTAATCCGTTTAATTATATATTGAAAAATAGAATCAGTTCTTAACTAAATTATAGTACATTTGTTCAGGTCGTCAAGCGGTTTCAGTTTCCTTAAAAAAGGATGAACCTCTTGACAAGCGGCTGAAAAATCAGTAATATCATACAATATTACCAATTGAATATTGAGAGATTTAGCGGCTGCATCTCATCAGAGATGACGAGGTGGAGGTTCTCTTTCGCGAGAAAGAGTTAACCCTGCGGAGGTAAGTGCAGGGGAAAATCGAATGATCAGCGGATGCCTCCGAGGTCTTGCCAGAGACTTCTTTCTCCCTTCCAGAACAGATCGAGTTGAAAACCGTTTGGTAACAGACGGGACAAGACGACATCATTGGCCAGGCACTTAAATTGCCTGTTTTTTACTATTTGGAAGGGCTGCATTGTTTAAACTTCAAGGCATGCCCAGGCATGTCTTTGTTATTTTAAATCAAAGGAGTATGGCGATGGATAAGAAAGAGTTATTTGAACGTATCAAGGCGGATGGAGTCGAATTTGTTTCATTGCAGTTTACCGATGTCACCGGCGCCGTCAAAAGCGTAGACGCTCCACTTCCGCAGTTGGAAGAGGCGGTCGAAAATGGGCTTTGGTTCGATGGGTCTTCCATCGAAGGTTTCACCCGTATCCAAGAAAGCGATATGCTCTTGCGGCCAGATATCGATACATACGCGGTATTACCCTGGACGCCGGCTGAACTCCGCCGCGGCAGAATTTTCTGCGACATTTTCCGACCGGACGGTACAGCATTCGACGGCGATCCGCGCGGAGTGCTAAAACGACAATTGGAAGCAATTTCGAAGCGTGGCTGGACGTACAACGTGGGTCCTGAACCGGAGTTTTTCCTCTTCCGGCCCAACGATAATGGCAGCGTGCATCCGGTTCCCCATGACGTGGGCGGATATTTCGACTTCTCTCCCAACGATGAGGCTGCCCGGGTGCGAAGTGAATTAATGCATGCATTGAATGTCATGGGACTGGAAATCGAAGTAGGCCATCACGAAGTCGCTCTTGGCCAACATGAAATCGATTTCCGGTTTGCCGATGCCCTTAAATCTGCCGATAACGTTTTGACGCTTAAATGTGCGGTGAAAGCAATCGCTGCCCAGAACGGGTTAGTTGCTTCATTCATGCCGAAACCAGTATTTGGCATCAACGGTTCAGGCATGCACTGCCACCAATCCCTGTTCGATAAAAAGGGCGACAATCTCTTCTACGACCCGAAGGATGAATTCAAGCTGTCCAAGATCGCGTACAGCTTTATCGCTGGGGAACTGGCTCATGCGCGGGCTTTCTCAGCCGTCACAGCCCCGACCGTCAATTCATATAAGCGGCTTGTACCCGGTTATGAAGCCCCGGTATATGTAGGTTGGGCGCAGACCAATCGCTCCGCACTCATCCGTATGCCACGATACAAGGAAGGCAACAGCAAAGCCGCACGTGCAGAACTGCGCTGCCCGGATCCTTCTTGCAACCCATACCTGGCCTATTCGGTAATGCTGGCCTCCGCTCTGGATGGGATCGATAAAGGACTTGTGCCACCGGCTCCGTTGAACAATATCAACGTCTACGAAATGACCCTGGCCGAACGTAGAAAGGCCAAAGTAACGGAATTACCCGGGTCATTGCATGAAGCGCTGGCTGAATTGAGCAAAGACGAAGTAGTGAAGGGTGCTCTGGGTCCTACCGCTTTTGAAGCCTTCGTGCGCGCCAAAGAGGCCGAGTGGGAAGAGTATCGCCTGCAGGTAATGGATTGGGAAGTGGAACGTTATTTAGAGCTCGCCTAAATAATCGGTTAAATATTAAAAAGAAGGTTGTCAAAAATCTGACAATCTTCTTTTTAATCTGAACTATGGATTCAAAACTTTTTGAAGGCAAATCAGCCATTCGAGGGTTTTTCCTTGAGGAGTTCCAGGAGTGATCGCCAGAATCGGCAGTCGCAAATCAGCAGGATCCATTCCATCGATGGAAATTTCACGAAGACTGGCATCCAATAGATGGTCCGGTAAATACCCGATAGCAGCAGAGTCGCCCGAAAGCGTCTCACGCATGGCAGCCGGGTCAGGGATCATTTGCGCCGATGCGGTGGCAACCGGTTGATCAACCATTATTTTTTGAATAAAAATTTCCTGAATGTCTTCGCTTTTCGGGTAGAAATTCAAAGCAATCTGCTTTGCAGAAAATGAATCATCATAAGAAGCGTTCAAACAATCAGGACAGGCGGTATGAAGTGCTCCCCAGGTGGTAATCTCACCACTGAAAATCTGACGGGCGATATCCAACGTCAAAGATTGCAATGCACTCGCCGTGTTGACTGCCAACACCAGGCGGGCGGTTCCGATCTGGTAAGAAGGCTCGGGTAGAGCGATTGGCGCTCCCCAACGGAGGTTCAGGTCAGAATTCTGCAGAGATAACTCCTCAGCCGGCAGATTATGGGTGACCAAGCCGGTGTTTTGCAGAAGATTGGCACAGGAAGTCATGGCGGGGACCAACCAGGATAAAGAATCGGAATATTGCAGGTTGATGATTTGCAGGTTAACATTTACAGGAGTAACAGGATTAATCCCTGGAGTGTTTGCAGCCACTGTCGGTGTTTGAGATGCCTGTACTGGAGCCGTTCGAATGCTGCTGATAAGCAGAACTGTGCTGGCCAGAAGAATGCAATACACGGCGAAGTACCAGAGTTTTCGACGCTTGATAAACGAAAGCAGCCAATGGATCGAAAGATAACCGACAATCATGGCAGCGACAAAACCAACTACCAGGACCGGCAAGAATCCAGCCAGGTCCGGGACGGCTACCAAATCCTTTATACTGACCAAGCCCGCACCGATCATCACAGGAATGGACATGAGGAAACTGAAACGAGCAGAATTGGAACGATCGAAATTATGGGTCATCCCCCCGGTAATGGTAGCACCTGATCGTGAGATGCCGGGGAAGACGGAGATGGCTTGAAAGAGACCGATCCACAGGGCATCCCACCAAGTCATTTCTTCGACCTGGCGAGTCCGTTTGCCCACCAAATCGGAAAGGATCAACAAGGTTGCCGTTCCAAAAAGGAAGTAAGCGACCAGACGGGGGGAAGAAAAAGCGGCTTCCACCTGTGCCTTGATCAGCATACCTACCAGTGCCGCTGGAATTGTGGCCAAAATGAGATACCAGCCAAGTCGGGCTTGCGGATCTTTGAAGGGCTCTTTATCGATGAGACCTTTGAAAAAGGCTTTCAAAATACTCACCAGGTCTTTCCAAAAGTAAAGAATGACCGCCAAAAGGGTACCTAATTGCACCAGCACATCAAATGGAAAAATCTGGGCAGCAGGGAAACTCCAATTGAAAAGATAAGGAACCAATACCAGGTGAGCCGAACTGGAAATGGGTAGATATTCGGTCAAGCCCTGAACGATGCCCAAAATGAGCGATTGCAGGAAGGTCATCATTCTCCTCGTTTGGGGCGGGGCTGGTAACTGTGCAGGAAATCCGCGGAAAAGCTGGCAAAGCGATTTTCCAGTATGGCCTGGCGGGACGATTTCATCAGCGATACCAAAAAATGAATATTGTGGATGGAAAGGAGGGTGGCTGCCAACATTTCTTTAGCAATGATCAGATGGCGCAGGTAAGCGCGGGTAAAATTCCGACAAGTATAACAGAAGCAGGTCTCATCAATCGGAGTATGGTCATGCGCATAGCTGGCGTTCATCAAATTTATCCTGCCGGCGGGCGTAAAGGCGGCTGAATGCCTGGCGAGACGAGTGGGCAAGACGCAATCAAAAATATCCACACCGCGCAGAATGCCATTAATCAAATCTTCGGGCGAACCTACGCCCATCAGATAACGCGGTTTCCCAACCGGTAGAATGTCGTTGACTATCTCAAGCATGGAATGCATTTCGGCTTTCGTTTCACCAACAGAAAGACCGCCAATGGCGTGACCGGGGAAGTCGAGTGAAGCGATAAATTGAGCAGACTGGGTACGCAACTCCGGGGAAATTCCCCCCTGTACGATGCCAAAAAGCGCCTGATCAGGGCGAACCTTAGCATGCAAGCACCTCTCGGCCCAAACATGCGTTCGCTGCATGGATTGTTGAATATAAGTGCCATTATTCGGGTCGGCACACTCATCAAAGGCCATGATGATATCAGCCCCCAATTTCTCTTGAATCTGGATAGAACTTTCAGGGGTGAAACGGTGAATGGAGCCATCAATATGGCTCTTGAAGGTCACGCCATCTTCATCCACTTTGCGAGTGTTGGCCAGAGAAAATACCTGATATCCACCGGAATCCGTCAACATGGGGTGAGGCCAGCACATAAATTCATGCAGCCCGCCCATCTCAGCAACTAGATCAGCCCCAGGGCGCAAATAAAGGTGATAGGTGTTAGAAAGGACAAGGGAGGCACCAATTTCTTCCAGTTGAGCCGGCGTAACTGCTTTGACCGTGGCCTGGGTACCGACTGGCGCGAAGACCGGAGTTTGAAGATCACCATGAGGAGTATGAAATGCTCCAGCACGGGCGGATCTTTCGGTGGCGATCAAATCAAATGTAAAAGGTGCAGTGTCCATAGCTGGCAATTATAGCCTGTAAACGAAATGGATACCAAGCAGGATCGTTATAAAGGCCAATACCGTCAACGGGAGGCCCAGACTCAAATAATCACGGAAAGTATATCCACCCGGGTTCATGACCATGATGTTGACCGGATGACCCAGGGGTGGGGGAAAACCCAGCGAGCAACCCAGTGCCACTGCAACCCCCAGGGTCTGAGGATTGGTGTGCAGGGCAGTGGCAGCAGTCAACGCCAAGGGAATCAACACGATAGCTGAAATTTGGCCACTCATCAATTGAGTAAAAATCATGGCCAGCACCAGAAAAATTGTCACGACCAGAAGCGGGGAAATAGCCCCAAAAGCGTGAATGATCGAGCTTACCAGTACATTTGCCAATCCGGTTTGTTGGATGGCAATACTCAACGGCCACATCCCTGCGATCAAAAAGATGGCTTTCCATTCGATGGATTGAAACACATCGTTGATTCCCATACACCTGGTAAACATGAGAAGCACAGCACCCAATAAAACGATCTCGGCAACGGGCGAGATATTTGTTGCAGCAAATCCAAGCGTGACCAGAGTGATCAGAATGGCCAGCCATTGCCGCTGCGGACGCAAGACAGCATCCGGGTTTTCTTCCAGAAGGATCATATCCTTCTGCTGGCGGAGTTGGTTGATATTTTCGACCGAGCCCTGTACCAGAAGTGCATCTCCAGAGCGAAGAGCAAGATGTTTGATCTGATCATTTATCGGTTTACCATCCCGCCAAATGGATAATACCCAAAATTATCGCCCCGTGGGAACATGTCCATGGGACGGGTTTTGAAGCATAAATCAGCGTACAGAATGAATTGGATATTGGCGGTTTCGTACAGAACAGTTTGGATGTTTGGGGTTTGGGATAGAACAATATAGATATTTTTTTCTGCGAGTGGATTGGTCGGATGTAGCCGTATATTCTTTGTCTCCCCCTACACTACGGATCTCAGAGGCTTTGAAATTGGTGATCATAAGCGCGAGGTTCTAGTGTGAGGACCTAAAAAATCGGGAACACCAAACATTTGGCGTTTAACTGTTTTTACAAAAGCCCTCAAAAAAAACGATAGACCATTAATATTCCCTTAAATCTACATTTACTTTTCAGTACATGACGCAGATGCTCCTACTCCCCGGTATGATAACTTATGGGACAATAACTATCCTTTTTCCATGTTCCTCCATGTCCCAAACTTTTTCAATGTCTTTAAGGGGATACTTTACAATGTCCATGCATAATTTACCTTGTTTTATCATATCCCATACAAGCTTGGTACCCTCAGCATGAGCCTCGGGTGGAGTCTGTGCACCCAGTCCATAAATCTCAAGGCCTGAAGTCAATAGGCTTTGACTTGAGAGTTGTGCGGTCCGTCCTGCTAATCCTCCGATCAGAACGAAACGGGTTCTTCTACTTGGTACACTGAGCTCAGTTGGAGTAAAGGTGTTTATTATAACTTCTGCCGGGTGGCCCCAGAGATAATCAAGTATCACATCGTAGCCTTTTCCAGCTTCTTTTTTTAAGGCTTCCGCTACTTTCTCATCCGGCTGGTTAAGGTTAATAAAAGCATCCGCGCCTAACTCCCTCAGCTTTTCTCCTGTTTCCGGATTTCTTCCTGTTCCGATAATCCGTCCTGCTCCAAGATGCTTTGCAATCTGTACGGCAAGCATCCCTGAAACACTTGTAGCGCCGTTAATCAGTACAGTTTCACCCAATTGGAGCTTTGCGGCATATTTGAGAGGCCCGAGAGAACTTAATGCAGCAGACGGGATAACTGCTGCTTGCTCTGCAGTTATTCCTTTGGGAATTGGAGTGGCGTAAGCCTTTGGTATCGCTACCTTTTCCGCCATAGAACCATATGGAGGCTTTATACCTCTAAAACTCACAAGTGTCCCATCTTCTAGAGAACCTATACCACTGTAACCAACAACAGCCGGTAAATTTGGATAGAATTGTTTGCTGGCAAAGTGAATACCTGCTGTAAGCCCTTTGACTGCATAATCCAATATTACAGCCATTACCTTAACTGTAACATCCCCTTCATTTAAAACAGGATCAGGAAAATCTTCGTACCTTGGAATATCTCCCAACTTATTAATAACTGCTGCTTTCATATCTAACCTTCTCTTTTATTAAGCACTATTTGTGTCAACTTGATGTTGATAGAACAAATCATAGTAAACATCTCCTTTTAAGATTAAACTACTATAACCTGAATTCCAAGTCAACATCAAATTATCTGCATAAATTTCAACTGGCGGAGTATTTTAGAAGGATATTCCATCTGAATACCGCCTCATAATAAAATTGTCTCCATTTACCTTTATCCGGCGAAGGATTTTGGATATATTTTCTATATAGTAGCATTTTCGGTACCCCATTGATAGGAATTTTACGAATAAATATTGCAATACAGAATATTGTGGTATGGTAAACAGACCTCATCCAACAAACTGAGGCCAATACTGGGACAATATTTGATTCTACTTTCTTAAGATCCATTTACTGATGAGATTGGTGGCGCTGGTCTGTTGCAAGGCTACCGAGACCATAGAAATGCCGAGAATGGTAATCACGGCCGAACTGCTGAAGCCGGAGAAGACCTGCTGCTCGGTGACGATGCCCGAAATGCCTAGGGCTAGCAAGACCATCAGGGCAAGGCGGTCAGGCCGCAAACGGGTAAAGATGGACAGAAGGATGGTAATCGAAAGAAAAATAAGGGTAAGAATGGCCTGCAGGGATAACATTTCTATTCCAGCCCTAATTGTACTTGACATCCAGTCATTAATTTTCGGGACTGTATCATGCAAACCGGCTGGGAAGAAAACGAAAAGTACAGGCCAGGTAGAATGGAGTTGGTCTCACCACTCGGTACAGGCGGCAAATGGATAATGAACCTCAGCCGGATCGACGCCGACTGTGTCAATAGCATTCAGATGGTTGGTGCCCAGCCCCTGAGCGCAGGCCAGGTTCAAGTAGTTGTCACTCTGCAAGAAGGGAGCGTCAGGCGCTTCACTGGTGGGATCGAAGCCCATCACCGAAGCGGCGACAGAATCCGTAGCGAGGGCGTTTTTGCCGGCCAGCAGGACTCCGGGCTTGACCTGCTTCGTGTAAATCGTCCAGGGGCCTTCACCGCCTTCGATGGTCGAGACGCCATCGATCACGGCCAGGTTGATGGGACGGGCACGGTTGAGATCGACGATGACCCGCGGCAGGCGGGTGTTCTTGCCGGTTTCGGTGCCGTGGAAGGAAGTGCGGTTGCCATCCCCGGCGGAGCGGCGGTAATATCTCAGCGGGCCGATGCCGACCAGATTCTTCATCGAGAGGGTAACGCCGGCGCTGCAATGAGGCTTCATCTTGGCAATCGAGACAAAACAATCCGCTTCTTTGAGAATGGGGTTGAGCAGCAATTTCTCGTAGATATAATGATCCGGCTCGACCGGAACGATGGCAAAATCGGAATAAGGAGTGGCTTGATTTAAATCGATCAGGGTGGCGTTCAACGAACGGATGATCTCGGTATAGCCATATTCCGAAACGGAATGGGCATCGGAAAGCGATTCGACGATATACAGCGACTTCGCGCCAGCATCAAGCAGCAATTCACCGACAGCGCGTACCACTTCAGGGTGAGTGATGTGATATTCGGTGGGTTTTTCGCCGTCTTTGGGCTTGTATTGGGTACCGCCAGTCAGGTTGACCTTGAGGACGGCTTTGTCGCCGCTGTCCAGAATATCCTTGACGCCGCCCAAGCCATCGAACAAGGCTTGCATCTGCTGGCGGATGAGTTTGCGGTCATAAGTCTGCGCTTGAGCGAGCGCAACCACAGGACGGTACAAGACAGGGGTACCCGAAGTCACGGCGGTCACTGAAGGTGCAGATAGCGTCGCGAGTTTGGGCGCGCATCCGGCAAGAAGGCCTCCGGCGACCACCATGCCCATCGTTTTCAGAAAATCACGTCTGGAAAGAGGGTCTGATTTGATGGAAGAAAGTTCTTCGTTTGGATGGCTACTCATAAGCACTCCTGCAAGGAAAGAGATATGGTGTAAAACGCAAGCACTAACTGGAAAAATATTATTGGGCGCACTTCGGAAAGGGTTGAAATCGGAGAAGCAAATGGATTTATTTAATTATATAGTCGATTAAAAATTGGAAGTAACTCTTCAGGAGGTTTTTGCAGTCAACCCTGAAAAGGCTTAAAGCAGCCATTTTCAGTGTGAGGAAACTGGTTCGGCCAATAGTTCGGCCAACAGCCCTTGCCCATGCTTGGGGGGTCGTTTATACTTGCTGAATACCCGCTGAAAGGCATTTGGCACAGTTTGGCAACTATTTGAAAGTTTATCAGCAAAATTTCGGGTAATCAGGCAACAAAAACTTCCTAGTTTGAGGGGAAAGATTAATATTTGATCGAAACGCCATCCTTTATTAAAAGCTGTAATCATTAACTTAAATTTCATTTTATCTTGGTCACAAGTAGAGAAGAGATTCTTTTGCTGCAAAAACCCCAACCAAAACGATGGTGGATTTATCCGCGAATTCCGGCGGATGTAAACGAAGCGCTACATGAATTCCCGGATTTCTTGCGGCAGCTTCTCTATAATCGCGGCTATATGGATGAATCCGGGGCAATCGAATATTTAAATGCAACCAAGACTCCCGGTGATCCCTTCCTGCTCCTGGATATGGAAAAGACGGTAGATCGTTTGTTGCGCGCCATTGATCAGCAGGAGCCCATTATCGTCTATGGCGATTACGATGTGGATGGAGTCTCGGCGACGACTTTGATGGTGCAAGTGCTCAAGATATCAGGAGCAAGAGTCACACGATATATCCCCAACCGTTTCGATGAGGGGTACGGGGTCAATCGTGAAGCTGTGCAGTTACTGGCAGATTCAGGCGCCAAGGTGATCTTGACGGTGGATAGCGGAATCCGGTCCCCAGGTGAAGCAGAGTTGGCGAAAAACCTGGGCGTGGATATGATCATCAGCGACCATCACTATCCCAAGGGTGAATTGCTGGCTGCTTATGCGGTGGTCTGCCCCAAACGCGAAGGCGACCCTTATCCAGATAAAGATCTTGCAGGCGTCGGTCTGGCTTATAAAATTGCGGAAGCGCTTTTCAGCAAACGAAAAGTTAACGGTTCCTCCGCAGATAACTGGTTGGATCTGGTGGCTTTGGGAACAGTGGCGGATGTAGTGCCTTTAACCGGTGAAAACCGCGTACTGGTGCGCAGGGGACTCAACCTGATCAGCCAGGGTCAGCGACCTGGCCTGCAAGCCTTGATCCGGGTGAGTGGACGTGATCCGCAGAGGATTTCTGCCGGCGACATTGGTTATATGCTTGGCCCCCGTTTGAATGCCGCCGGCAGAATCGATTCCGCTTTGCAGGCTTATGAATTGCTGATGACCAAATCCGCAGAAGAAGCCGGTTCGCTCGCACAAAAACTGGATAATCAAAATTCAGAAAGACAGCGGATGACCAAAGAAGCGCGCGCCATGGCTGAGGAAAAAATCGGCCCGGTGACGACGATGAATTTAATTTCGTCATTCGATGCCTCTTACAGCAGCGGCATCATGGGGTTGGTGGCCACCAGTTTGGTCGAGACTTATTATCGACCAGCGATTGTGGGCAATATAGAAGCAGAAGTGACGCGTGCTTCTTGCCGGAGTATCGCGGAATTCCATATTACCCAGGCCTTAGATCAGTGTGCAGACCTGCTGGAACGACATGGCGGCCACGCAATGGCAGCGGGTTTCACTGTTCGCAATGAAAACGTACCTCTGTTAATTGAACGGTTGCAGGCGATTGCAGATAAAGAGCTGGGAGATAAGGAACTGCTCAAGACTTATAAAGCGGATCTGGAAATCCCGATCGAAAAGGTCAGGGAAATCCCAATGACCACTTTGGATCGCCTCCAACCCACAGGAATGGGAAATCCGGATGCCGTATTTGTCTCCAGAAATGTGATGATCAAAAATGCCAGGTCGATTGGCGCCGAGAAAAAACATCTAAAGTTTACCTGCCTGGCAGGGAATTATTTACTGGATGCCGTGGCGTGGCGGCAAGCAGATTGGCTGCCTCTGCTGCCCGGTACATTCGATCTCATGTACGTGATCGAAGAAAACTCCTATATGGGAAGCCGCACGATGCAGTTAAACATCCGAGACATGCGCCCTTCCAGCGTGACTGCTTAAAGAGCAAAAGTTGAAAGCGTCTTCGAAACATCTCAGAGCAGTGCTGCTGGCATTATTGGTCACCCTCATTTGGTCGACATCGTGGGTATTCATCCGCATCGGACTGAAAGATATCCCTGCGTTGACATTCGCCGGATTGCGTTATTTTTTTGCGTTCCTCTTTTTGATTCCCTTTTTGTTTCAAAAGGAAAATATCAATCAGGTCAAAAGCCTTCGTTTTAACGATTGGGTGCGATTAGCGATTTTCGGATTGGTAATTTATACCCTGGCGCAAGGATTTCAATTTCTGGGTCTGGCTTATTTACCCACTGTAACAGTCAGCCTGCTTTTAAATCTCACCACACTTTTTGTGGCTTTTTCGGGAATGATCGTGCTCAAAGAAAAACCGAATTGGTTGCAATGGATCGGTGTCGGCTTGAATTTGGTGGGAGTGGTCATTTACTTCATTCCGGTGAGTTTTCAGAGTGCCGGTTGGTTAGGCCTCTTTTTCGTCGGTATCAGTCTGGCAGCGAATATTATCGGGACATTACAGGGAAGAGGAATCAATCGCAGTGGGGATTACAATGCCCTGGTCGTGACCATCATCAGCATGGGTATCGGTTCAACCCTCATGCTGGGGGCAGGTTTGATCACACAAGGGTTACCAAAGATCAGCCTGACAGACTGGGGTATCGTTCTTTTATTGGCTGTACTGAATACCGCTTTTGCCTTTACAGTGTGGAATTATATTCAACAGACATTAACGGCAATGGAATCCAGTTTGATCAACAGCACCATGGTCGTTCAGGTCGCCATTTTGACCTGGATATTCCTGGGTGAGAAACTCACCGGCAGAGAAATTTTTGGCCTCGTATTAACAGTCATCGGAGTATTGATCGTGCAGATCAATATTCATCCTAGGTCGAAGAAGATCATTTGACTTTACTGATTTGTTAATCGGATTCGGGTTTCAAATTTTCCAAAATGAGTATTATTAATGTCAGGTGCTATAATTATTTCGTTATCATACCTGATTTATGAATGGAAGGGGATTCAATGTCGAATGATACATCCCAACCTCTTGATGTGCCTGTAGTTCCGGTCATGCCTGGAACCGGTTTTAATCCACCACAAATCAACAATGTCGAGGATACCGGGTTAGGTATGCTTTGGTTGCAGGATCTAGCTTTGAAGATCTTTTATTTTCAAGGTTATCTTACCGGTTTTAAAATTGCCGAAGCCATGGCCCTACCTTTCTCTGGGACTGTGGAACAGATTCTGGAGGGTCTCAAGCACGACAAGATGATCGAAGTTCGTTCCTCACAGATGGGATTGGGAGAAGGTGCTTATCTTTATGCGATAACAGGTGCGGGAATCATCCGGGCCAGGGAAGCGTTAGAACGCAGCCAATATGCAGGTCCGGCACCGGTACCTTTGGAAGTTTACAATGATTCTGTGCGCAGGCAAAGCCGGGCCCGTATTCAGGTGACACAGCGCCATATGCGCCAGGTGCTCAATGAATTGATATTCAGTGAAAAAACTTTCCATAAATTGGGGCCGGCAGTAAATTCAGGCACATCCATCTTTATTTTTGGGCCTCCTGGAAATGGAAAGACAAGTGTGGCTCGAAGTATCGGCAATTTAATCCTGACCCAAACGATGTATATTCCATTTGCCATTTTCGTGGACGGTCAGGTGATCACTGTCTTCGATAACGTGAATCACCAGTTGGCTCCGGAAGAGGAATCAAATAATACTCCCGGGCGCGGTGGAATGCGCAAGGATGCCCGTTGGGTGAGGATCAGACGCCCGTTCATCATGGTGGGTGGTGAATTAACCCTCTCCGGGTTGGACTTGGTTTTCGATGACACTTTAAAGTATTATGAAGCGCCATTCCAGGTGAAGGCGAACGGTGGAATCCTCTTGATCGATGACTTTGGACGGCAACAAGTTCGTCCCCGCGATCTATTGAATCGGTGGATCGTTCCGCTCGAAAACCGCATCGATTATCTTTCGTTGCATACCGGCCGGAAAATCGAAATTCCCTTCGACGTCCTGGTGATGTTCTCGACAAACTTACCCCCAAAAGATCTGGTAGATGAGGCCTTCCTACGTCGATTACGCCACAAGATCGAGATTGGCGATCCAAGCTACGATGAGTATCGTGAAATCTTCATGCGAGTCGCCAAAGGGAAGGGTATTCAATATTCCGATGAAGGTCTGGCTTATCTCTTACAGGAATGGTACATCAAACCGCAAAGAAAAATGCGTGCTTCACACCCACGTGACCTTTGTGATCAGATCGTCGATATTTCACGATATCTGGGAGTCGAACCCAGTATGACGAAAGAAATGCTGGATCAGGCTGCCGAATCCTATTTTGTAGAGTTGTGATCATGTTCAATCAAATGAATCGTCCGATTATTTTTGGTCATCGGGGAGCTTGCGCCCATGCCCCTGAGAATACCCTGGCTTCCTTCCGTTTAGCAGTAGAGGAAGGCGCTGATTTTATAGAACTGGATGCGAAGTTATCAAAGGATAACCAGGTGATGGTCATTCACGATCCTACCGTGGATCGCACCACAAACGGTAAAGGAAAAGTGAACGAATTATCCCTGACAGAATTGAAAACGCTAGATGCAGGCAGCCATTTCGATACTAAATTTGCCAGCGAAAAGATTCCCACTCTTGATGAGGTATTCAAAGCTGTAGGACAAAAGATCTATGTCAATGTGGAATTGACCAATTATTCGAGCAAAAATGATAATTTGATCGCTTTGGTAGCCGAAGTGGTTAAAGCCAATCAGATGGAAGAGAGAGTGATTTTCTCATCCTTCCTACCGAAAAATCTGGTAAATATTCACCGATTAGTTCCACAGGCTCCGACTGCCATTTTATGCCTCTCCGGATTGTACGGGTTGCTTTCCCGTTCATTTCTTATGTTGGGAACATCCCCGGCGATGGTCCATCCTTACCTCATGGATACAACTGTAGTTCTGGTAAAAAGAGAGCATAGGCGAGGTCGGCGCGTTCATGTGTGGACGGTGAATGAAAAATCCGATATCGACCATATGATAGAAATCGGTGTGGATGGCATTTTCACCGATAATCCGAAATTTGCTAAAGATATTCTCATGGGTCATTAATTTTTAGAAGATAAAATTTACTTGTAAGCTCTTCTAAAAATGACAGGTTATTCCTATTCATCTTCGGAACTCTGTTTTTTATAGAAAACAAAACAGAAAGTCCTTTTTGTATTTAAGTCTTATCATGATCTATCGAGAAAATTTAGTGAAACGATTTGTATTTGCGTCAATAATTCTCATATTTGCAGTGAACTTAGTTCTCCCCGTTGTGCCTGCGCAGGCAATCAATGCTGTAAATTCTGTAGATGCAAGCGCGAAAGCGGCTCAATTACTGGCGGCCATGACACCGGAAGAGAAAGTAGGCCAACTCTTCCTGGTTTCCTTTAAAGGGGTCGATGTCAGCACCACCAGTCAGATTTATGATCTGGTGGTAAACAAACATGTAGGTGGGGTTGTTCTTTTACAGGCGAATGACAATTTCACAGGACCTGATGGGACAGTAAAGAGCGCTCAGGAGATGATCGCCAGTTTACAACAAGCGGCTCTAGAAGATCTGCCAATAGCCATTAGTACCCCTGCTCAACCTTCCAGTTCCTCTTCAACAACCACCGCAAATTTCACTCCATTTCCTTCTCCTCTTCCCACGTTGACTTTTACGCCTACCATTGCTCCCACACGGAACCATATTCCATTATTTATCGCGATATCACAAGAGGGGGACGGATCGCCCAATGATCAAATCATCAACGGGATGACCCCGCTGGCTGATGAAATGGCGATCGGAGCGACCTGGAAGACCAGCAATGCTGAATCTACCGGTGAGGTCTTAGGTGAAGAACTAAATGCAATCGGCTTCAATATGTTGTTGGGCCCTTCGTTGGATGTATTGGATTCAACACAAACCGTCGGCAGTGAAGACCTGGGAGTCAGAACGTTCGGCGGTGATCCCTACTGGGTTGGCGAAATGGGACAGGCATTTATCAAAGGGGTGCATGAAGGTAGTTCCGGTCAGGTAGCAGTCATCGCCAAAAATTTTCCCGGCAGGGGTAGCGCTGACCGGCCGGCTGAAGACGAAGTGGCTACGGTTCGAAAATCGCTGGAACAACTCAAACAAATAGAGTTGGCACCATTTTTTTCTGTTACCGGAAATTCAGCCGATTCACTCGAAAATACAGACGGTTTGTTAGTCTCGCATATTCGATACCAGGGTTTTCAAGGGAATATTCGCGCTACTACCAAACCCATTTCTCTGGATAGTACTGCGCTGGCGCAGATCCTTTCGCTCTCTCCACTTTCAGACTGGCGCTCCTCTGGTGGTATCATGGTCAGCGATGACCTTGGAACCACTTCGATTCAAAAATTCTTTGATCCAACCGGTACGACATTCGATGGCCGCCAAGTGGCAAAAACCGCATTCCTGGCAGGAAATGACCTGCTTTACCTGGGAAATCTGGTCTCGGCAGGAGACCAGGATAATTACACTACCATTACCAAAACCATCGATCTATTCGTGCAAAAATATCAAGAAGATCCATCATTTGCCAAGCGGGTAGATGATTCAGTACTACGATTATTGACCTTAAAGTTCAAACAGTATCCGAGCTTTACTCCCGCTTGGGTGATCCCCAATGAAAATGAACTGGTTAAAGTAGGAGTTTCACAACAAATTACTTCTCAGGTTGCCAGTGAAGCAGTGACTCTGATCAGTCCGGACATGGCTGATCTAGATTCGGTACTCCCCACTGTGCCCCAGGTTTCAGAACGGATTGTATTTATTTCGGATCTGATCTCAGCCAAACAATGCAGCACTTGCAACAGCCAACTAATATTCTCGGGGGACGATTTTCGCAATGCTGTCGTTAAATTGTACGGCCAAAGCGCCAGTGAACAAATCAAAGGTTACCGCCTCAGTTCCTATTCTTTCGATGATTTAAAGAATTTCCTTGACCAAACCGGGAGTATTGCCCAAATCCAGGATGATCTAGCCTCTGCCGATTGGATCATCGTTTCATTCGTGAGTGAAAATCAAACTGCCATTGGACAGGGGGTGTTGCGACAATTCCTCTCAGAGAAATCGGATTTGTTGCGAAACAAACGCGTCATCGGCTTTGCTTTCAATGCACCTTATTACCTTGACGCAACCGACATTTCCAAGATAACTGCATATTATGGGCTTTACGGCAAATCAGCGCCATTTGTGGATGTGGCAGCGCGTGTACTTTTTCAAGAATTGGTTCCCACCGGAAGTTTGCCGGTATCGGTTCCAGGAGTTGGATATGACATCATCACTGCGACGACACCGGATCCGGAACAGATCCTCCAGTTAGTTGTGGATACAGGTGATCAAACCACACCTACTTCAACTACAAATCCGCAGACTGCGACCCCGGCATTGATCTATAAAGTAGGGGATACGTTACCCATTCGCACAGGTTTGATTGTCGATCATAATGGCAACCCTGTTCCGGATGGAACGGTCGTCCGATTTATGATTGATACTGGCTCCAGCAGCGGGTCCGTGGAAACAGTGGAGACTACCACAACGAACGGTATTGCAAGAACTACCTATCGCATTCCCAGCAAAGGGTTACTTGGAATAAGCGTCCAGGCGGACCCTGCATTGATCTCTCTAACGCTGAAATTGGACATTACAGATGCTGGAGGTGTTTTAACCGCCATCGAACCGACCAGTATCCCGACCGAAACCAGCGAACCAAGTACCGCAGTTCCCACTCAGACTGTAATTGTGAGCCAAAACCCGGATTTACATACAGAAGGGTTACCCACAGCCGGTGATTGGCTCTTATCGACGATCCTTATTTTAGGATTGTCTGCCGGCATCTATTGGCTAGGGTCAATCCGAACCAATCTGCAATGGGGAATTCGCTGGAGTGCTCTTTCATGCATTGGCGGATATACTGCATATCTATATCTGGTTTTGGGACTTCCGGGCGGGGCTTATTTAATCAACTTAAGTGGATCCGTTGTGGTTGGTTTAATCAGTGTGGCGGGCGTGATACTGGGATGGAGTCTTGCTGGATTATGGTGGGTGATCGAGCAAAGAAGAACCGGTTCAAAAAACTCAATGTAACAGTGTAATAATCAGCGTAACTACAGCAAACGCAATCGTCACTCCCAATAAAGTACGATCGATCTTGTTCTGGAACCAGTTATAGCGATTGGTGAAGCGATGATTGGGATTGATGAGAATCGGACGACTTCCAATCAATGCATCGCGAAATGCTTCCACATTCTCAGGACGGTCATCCGGATGCAATTCCATCGCCCACAATATGGCTTTTTGAGTGTGAATACTTATGCCTGGATTCAGATTCCTCGGTTCAATCAATGAATTCGGGTCCAGAAATCTTTCACGGGTATCGGCGGGGGGATGATTTGTCAGCAGATGATACAGCGTGGATCCGAACGAAAAGATGTCGCTGCGAGCATCGGTATGACCTGTATCGCCGCCATATTGTTCGAAAGGAGTATAGAGGGCTGTTCCCTGCCCCTGCAAGATCGTTATGGTAACTTCGCCCGGAGCCAGTAATTTCACCAAGCCAAAATCGACCAATTTTAAAACTCCAGTAGGAGTCAACTTGAGGTTGCTTGGCTTAATGTCGCGATGCAAAATCGGTGGGTTTTGTTGGTGAAGATATGTCAACGCATCCGCCAGTTGATTTGACCAATTCAGGACATCAATTTCGGCAAGAAAGACTTTGTTTTCAGCGGATTCGGTCATCAACGTACGCAAATCTTTACCGGGGATGAAATCCATCACCAGGTAATCGCGGGGGCCATTGGTAAAGAAATCAGAGACTTTGGGCAGGTTGGGGTGGTCCAATCTTGCCAGAACTGTCGCCTCACGTAAAAATTGGTCACGTGCTTCCTGAACCATTTTAGGCGGAAGAGTCTTATCATGTTCCACTTCCTTCAATGCACATTGGCGTCCTTCAAGGCGCAGATCATCTGCCAGATAAATACAACCCATTCCACCTTGACCGATTATGCGGCGGATTCGATATCTTCCACGAAGTGTTTCTCCAGTTTTCAAAGGGATTGGCATAGGTCCATCTATCCTAAGATGTAATCATGAACAGGAAAGCAAAAAATTGCAATATCTGATATATTATACATGAGGAGAACTTACGCGGGATGGAAAATAAAAACTCGCCATTTGCGAAGGCTGAAAAAGATGAAGTCATTCGCAATTCTGTGTTGATTGCACAACAAGGCCCTCTCGAAGGGCAGCGTTGGAATATTTCAACAGAATTGACTATTGGCCGGGCGCCCGAATGCGACATTCAAATTCAGGATCGCCAGGTTTCTCGATTTCATGCAAAACTCGTTCCCACGCAGAATTCGATCGATTTGGAAGATCTCGAAAGTAAAAATGGAACATTTATCAGCGGGAAACCAATACAAGGGAAAATTTCTCTTGATGATGGCACAATTTTCCAGGTGGCGTTACTGCAGAAGTTTGTTTACTATTTATCAGATGCTACAATGCCACTGGAAGATATTCTCTCTTTGGAAGAAAAAAAACATTCCGGAATATTACTGGATAAAAAATCACGAAGGGTGTGGGTGGGTAATAATGAAGTCGTTCCACCCCTTTCTGTTCCGCAATTTCGATTATTAGAAATGCTCAGCGAACAACCGGGGTTGGTGATTTCAAGGGATGAACTGATTGCCACGATTTGGGCAAATGAACAGTCTGACGGTGTTTCAGATCAGGCTCTCGATGCCTTGATCCGCCGTCTGCGCGAACGGCTGGCAAAATTCGACCCCGATTTTAATTACATTGTTACCGTGCGAGGGCATGGTCTACGATTACAAAATAGGTAAACAATGCCTATAAAAAAAGAAGATGCCCCATTTCGGTATTTCCTTTCGAAATAATTCTAGTACTGTGTCAAACATATAAATATAGTTTCTCAAAGACGGTTTGGAATAGAAAACCGTCTTTGGGAAACTTCAGAAATAGGTTTGACACAGCGCTAGCCTTTCAATTTCTTCTCCATACTAAAACGCAAAGCTTCTTTATAAATGCTCTCCAAAGTTGTGATCAATTCCTGAGACTCTTTACGTGTTTGACCTTCAGCGATGATGGAATTAAGAGCTTGAAGTAATTCATCGGTGACCAAAGCACTATTTTCTTCAAAAAGTTTACGGCGTTCTGTTGCCTCTTTCGCATCGACCAGTTTTTGAATCAATTCAAGTTCGGGCGGAGGAGCGCTTTCTTTTTCGATGATCGCAGTCAATTTCTGAATTTTCTCCAATCGCGCCAAGTCGCCTGCCTGATTCGCTTTATCAAAAGCAATACGAATCGTTTGAGTGAAGAACTCATCGATCTCAGACAGATGCTTTTTCACCACTTCTTCCAGATTGTCCTCAGCAAGAATTGTGTCCAGCAATTTTTCAGCAGTGGCAATTCGTTTATTCACTTCTAGGTCGTAATCGCGAGTGATCTTTAATAGTTTTTCTCGCAGATCAGTAAATTTCTGTTTCCCCTCACCAGTTTCTTTGTCTATGCGTTCGGTCAGGCTCTGGAAGAATTGATAATCCAATCCATTGCGTGTAAGGCTGACAACAGTGGTGAGGGCACTTTCAGATTTTATTTGAGAGAGAATATCAATTAAGTGTTCGCGAGTGAGACCTTCTTTGCTGGCGTCTTGAAGTGCTTTGATGGCAGTTTGCGCTTCTTGATTTTGAGCTAACAGTTCACGGCCAACTTCCGTTTCTTCCAACAACTCTTTGTTGATCGCAGAAAGCATCTGAGCGCTTTTTTCATCGCCCTGCGCCATAGCTGATTCAATCAACGTGGAGAAAATGGCAAAAAGATTTCCATCCGCCAGCGAGCTATTTTCATGGATGATGGTTTTTCGATCCTCAAGTGCCGGGGTTGTAATCAGTTTTTGAATGAGGTTGATACGCTTCTGCTGGGCTTCGATCATCTCTTTGGTAATTCCGTCCGCTTCAAGGATCCGATCGATCAAGGTTTGATAGGTGAGCATCGTTTGAGGTTGGAAGAGATATCCCTTGCGTTTTTCTACAGGCAGGGAGTTCACGACCTGATTGATGAGAGGCCCGATCTGTTTTTCCTGTTCGTTGACCGGTAGACCTAATTCCGGTGGAAAATAGGTCAACAGCAGACCTTTGTCAGGATCGTGGTAGACAATAGGGACACTCAACATGCCTTCATAGCCACAGGCCTGGCATTGGGAGGTATTCGTGGTCCGGCTTAACAAGCGTTGTTTCGCGGTTGGGTCGGTGTTCAAATCGAAAAGTTGCTGTACTTCAGCAACTATCGGTTGATGGCAACGGGGACAAGTAGTTTGAATTCTGGGCATCGCAGACTCACCTCTATCAGAATAAATACTCACCGATTATACCATCGGGACAAAAATTCAAATGTTGACTAGTTTTTTGAAATGGGTAAGCTGAAGCATATTCGTGCCCCTTTGCCATGTTCCGGATCGACCCAAATGCGACCCCCGTGAGTTTCGACAATCGCTTTGGCCAGGTAGAGTCCCAGGCCCGCACCTTTGGTCTGGCGAATGGCATCTGGCGAGCGGTAAAACCGGTCAAAGACAAAGGGCAAATCGTTAGGATCGATGCCAGGTCCTTCATCACTGATGCAGAAAATCATATTGTCGCCATGTACTTCTGCCGAAATACAAATTTCGCCTCCAGCCGAGTATTTTATGGCATTGGAAACCAGATTAGAAAACACCTGATTTAGGCGGGTTTCATCTGCCAAAATAATGGGTAAATTGGCAGGTAGTTTGGTTGTGATCGTATGTTTGCTCGTTTGTGTGCGGAATCGGGCGGCGACATGTTCGATCAGATCGGCTACTTGCAAATCAGAGCGTTTGACGGTAAAACCACTGGCTTGAAGGCGGGTCGCATCCAGAAGGTTTTCGATATACCCGCTCAGACGATCGGCCTCTTCCTCGATCACCTGTAAACTTTCGTGAACGATGGCACTATCCCAGGTAGTATCTTCGCGCCGCAGTGTACCGACATACCCCTTAATCAAGGCCACAGGAGTTTTCAATTCGTGGCTGATGACAGAAATAAAAGTGGATTTCATTTCTTCAGCCTGGCGGAAACGGGTAATATCTCGTACCGAAGTGATGATATTGATCAGATTTCCTTCATCCGAAATCAAGGGGGCATAGGTGATGCCAACGGGTAGTGGGGCATACCCAATGGGACGCTCCAGATCCCCTTCCACATAAAGAGTAGCATGAGAAGTCAAAGGCCAACCCCCTGCAACCGCTTGTTCCAATGTCATTTGTTTGGGTTTCTTAGTCCACTTAATCACTTCATCGTGTGGTCGGTTTTGTAACTCAGCCAGTTTTTGGCCGACCATATGGCAGAAGGACGGATTGCACCGTTCAACATTCAAATCCGGCATTAAAATCAAAATTCCATCCGCAGCGGAATCAAGCAGTGCATTGACGCGTTGGCGATCATTTTCGACCTGTTTATATAATTGGGCATTATGAACGGCTATTGCAGCCTGGTCGGCAAAACTCGAAAGGAGAATACGATCATTGGAGCTAAAAGCTGCGAACTGCCTGAATACAAATATTACGCCTACCGTCCGATCCCCAGTATTGAGCGGTAGGCCTACACTACTCAACCGGCCCATCGAGACCGCCTGTGTAAAGGCGTTCAAAATCCTGTTGATCACGAGTATTTCGTTTTCTGTGGGATTCCCGAGTTCAGCGGATTTAGTAAATTGCGCCTCAAGATATTGCAGAAACGCAGGGGGCAAGCCCGTAGAAACACGAATCTGCCAACCCTGCGACTCAGACCGTAAAGCGATCAAGCCTGCTTGTCCAGCCAGCATTTCGATGGAAATATTGAGGATGCGCTCGAGTAATTTATCGAGGTCGAGCTCTTGCGTCAATGCACGGGAAATCTCAAGCAAATAATCCCGCTGTCGGACACGAAAATCAGGCAGCATAAAATGTCATCCTTTAGTGACTATGGCCTCTTCTTTTTCACTCAGTTGATCGACTGAGTCTTCAGCAAGAGTGATGGCTTCTTCGAATATTTCCAGACCTTCTTCAGCCTCTGCTTCAGTAATGTTCAAGGCAGGGGAGATTCGAATCGTGCTTCTTCCACAGCCCAGGGTCAGCAAGCCTCTTTCAAAAGCCAGTTCTTCGATGCGATTGCGTAATTCTGTTGCCGGTTCCTTGGTGAGCGGATCATTCACGAATTCGATGCCTATCATCAGACCCATTCCGCGAACACAGCCTATCGAAGGGTGATCTGCTTGAATTTCCTGTAGCCGATCAATGATGTAATCTCCGACCGTGGTAGCATTTTGCATGTAACCATGCTCGATCAAGTCGAGGGTGACCAATGCAGCCGCACAGGCGATCGGATTACCACCATAAGTATTCCCATGAGACCCTTTCGGCCAGGTAACAATACTCTTGCGAGCTACCATCGCCCCCATCGGCATTCCTGAAGCGATCCCCTTGGCGACGGTGATAATATCCGGTTCAACCCCAAATTGTTGAATGGACCACCATTTTCCAGTACGACCAACGCCGGCCTGTACTTCATCAGCAATTAGCAATATACCGTTGCGGTCACATAACCCACGCAGATTTGGGAAGAACGAAGGTGGGGGAACAATATAACCACCTTCACCCTGGATCGGCTCAATCAAGATGGCGGCGACTTCATCTGCGGGAACGATCTTTTCAAATACTTCTTCTTGCAAATAACGGATCACTGCAGTTCCCGAATCTTCATCGAAACGATTCAGGATCACAGGCCGGTAAGGGTCAGGGTAAGGGACATGCGTAACGCCACCCATCGCTGGAAAGAAGCCGCGCCGGTACTGCGGTTTACTGGCTGTAAATGATAAAGCGCCCATAGTACGACCGTGGAATCCACCGGTGAAGCCGATAAACTGAGGCCTACCGGTGGTATAACGGGCCAATTTTAAGGCCGCTTCAACACTTTCACTGCCCGAATTTGTCATAAACGAAACTGCGTCTTCTGCAAAAGGCGCTATTCGATCGAGATATTCTGCCAGTTCAATCCACTTGGGGTGGTAAAAATCGGAAGAAATGTGAATGAATTTTTCAGCCTGGTCCTGGATCGCTGCTACTACTTTAGGGTGGCTGTGCCCTGTTGATGTAACGGCTATACCTGCGGCAAAATCAAGAAACCGGTTTCCGTCTACATCCCATACTTGTACACCACGTCCGTGGTCCATTACAAATGGATACCCTCTAGGGTATGAGGGAGAGATCACGGATTGATCACGTTCGATGAGACTTTTGGCAATTGGCCCTGGTAAGTTTAGCACCTTCATTGCGCACCTCCTTTTAGAATAAATGGGAGCCATTGACTTACTTCAGTATTCAGTTTTTCTTACATTATTATATATTACATGTGTTGCGTATATTAAATTATACCATGCAGGCAAATATAGAAAAAATGCCTCAACCGTGAATTGAGGCATCAATTATCGAATAATCGAATTTTAGAAACTTTGAGAAAGGGCCAACGCTCCAAGCAAGCCAGCATCATCCCCTAAAGCGGATCGAACAATGGAAAGATTTTTTATGTACTCAGGAGAAATGACATGCTTTTCGATCGATGCTTTCATCGGTTTCAAAATCAGGTCACCGCTCATGGAAACTCCACCGCCAAGAATCAGGATGGATGGATTGAGCATATGGAGAAAATCCGTAATCGTACGACCAAGATAGAATCCAGCGGATTCAAAGGCTTCGTTGGACAGTTTGTCACCGTTGCCGGCTGCAAAAGAAATCTCTTTGGCTGTGGGAGAGGAGCCAGGAGTAAAAACAGAAGGGACTCCGGATTCAATTTTTTCTTTTACATAGCGTGCAATAGCAATACCGGACGCGACTGCTTCGAGATGGCCTCTTTTTCCGCAGTTGCACATGGGTCCATCCGGCACAGCGATCACATGACCGAGTTCACCAGCCAGACCATTGGCACCGCTGATCAAATGGTTTTCACAAATCAAACCGCCACCGATGCCAGTGCTGACAGTGATATAAAGCAAGTTGCTGTGACCACGTCCGGCCCCATATTTCCATTCACCCAATGCAGCCAAATTAGCATCATTGCCCAGAAAAACCGGGACATTGAATTTCTTGGTCAAGATTTCAGAAAGGGGAAGATTTTGCCAGCCTGGAATATTGGGAGCTGAAACAACGATCCCTTTTTTTGGTTCCAAATAACCGGGGGCAGCGATAGCGATCGAGTTTACCTGATCGGAGCCAGGCCACATTTCTTCCAACAGAGCGACCAAACGATCAATAGGGGATTTTTCATCACCCTGCGTCATGATCTTTTTTTGCTCCAAGGGTTCGATATTGTGTTCAGAATATATGGCTACTCTGATTTGAGTCCCACCAACATCGACGGTAATGTATTTTTTCATCGGCGCAATTATAGCATGACTTTCTCTAATAATTTAATAATTTAATTGACGTTTGAGGGAAAGGCTGCTATTATTCTTCAAATATGCACCGTTCTCATAGTCGTTGGTTACAAAGAATTTTCCAATTCATCAATCGGTCCCTGCGTTGGTTAATCCCCGGGATCGGGGTGAAACGTTGGGTGGCCGTAATATTATTTGGGACAGTTTTTCTTGCTACGGGAATTGCGGTTTTGATCCTGGATGTTTACCGCACTGCGCCGAATACCTGGTGGTTGCCTGTACTTTCCGCCATTTCCCTACGTTTTCTTGATAGAACATTGAGAGGGTTGATCTTTGGGGGTATCGGCGTCGGATTGGTGATCTTTGGAATCATCAAATTGAATCGAACACTTTTGCGTCCTTTTGTCGGACCGGGTCAGAACGTCATCGATACGGTCTCAGATTACCGCCGCCGAGAACGTGGTCCACATATAGTGGTCATCGGCGGGGGAACCGGGCTTTCAGCATTATTGCGTGGATTAAAGGAATATTCCCGGAACATCACAGCAATTGTGACCGTAGCTGATGATGGCGGCTCGTCTGGTGAACTCAGAAAGAATATCGGAATTCTTCCCCCCGGGGATATTCGGAACTGCCTGACAGCCCTTTCGAATGATGAAGAGATGCTGACCCAATTATTTCAGTATCGATTTGGGGAGAATGCCGGGTTAAATGGTCACTCGATGGGCAATCTGCTCATTTCAGCCTTAACTGCATTAACAGGCAGTTTTGAAGAGGCGATCGCTGAGACCGGCCGCGTTTTGGCCGTTCAAGGACAGGTATTGCCCTCCACTTTACATAACGTCAGCCTGGTAGCGGATATCCGCCTACCGGATAAGAATGTAGAAGTACGCATCAAAGGCGAAAGTCAAATCCCAAAGATTGGCGGAAAAATCCGAAGATTATGGATCGAACCGGGCAACCCGGCGGCTTTTCCACCTACGATCCAGGCGATTTTAAGTGCTGATCTAATTATCATTGGCCCAGGCAGCTTATATACCAGCCTAGTCGCAAATTTGTTAGTCCCTGATCTGGTAGAAGCCTTACGCGCCAGCAGAGCATATAAATTCTATATATGCAATGTGGCCACTCAGCCGGGTGAAACGGATGACTTTACCTGTGAGGACCATGTCGAAGTTCTGGATCGACATATTGGTGCCCATATATTTGATTTAGTGATTTGTAACCAAAAAAGGGCAGGAGAACCGCCAAATGGAGTACAATGGGTATCGGTAAATCCTTTGCGTGAAAGCGGTTATCCGGTTTATCAGGCAGATCTGTTGGATGAAAAGAATCCGATCCGCCATGATTCAGGAAAACTCGCAAAGGCAGTAATGGACCTTTATTACGAGCGAACCGGTCCATTGAGCAATAAGGAAGACAGTTCTTCATTATAAAGATATCAAACCATGTCTAGACATGGTAAAATTCCGAAAGAAAAATAAGGAGGCTTTATTATGGTAGTGAAAGTTGGTATTAATGGGTTTGGTCGTATTGGACGACAAGTTTTAAAGGCGATCATCGAGCGCCACGGAAGTGAATTGGAAGTCGTGGCAATCAATGATCTCTTCGATACCAAAACCAATGCTCAATTATTCAAATATGATTCAAACTATGGTATCTTCCCAGGTACAGTGGAAGCGACAGAGAACAGTTTGATCGTCAATGGCAAAAACATCAAGGTCTTTGCTGAAAAAGATCCCGGTGCCTTACCCTGGAAAGATCTAGGCGTGGATATCGTGATTGAGTCTACAGGTTTGTTCACCGATTCACTTGGCGATCCTGCCAAAGGAAAAGCCGGTGCTCGTGTCCACATCGAAAAAGGTGGAGCGAAGAAAGTCATCATTTCGGCACCTGCCAAGAATGAAGACATCACAATTGTTTTGGGCGTGAATGAGAACAAATATGATCCTGCCAAACATCATGTGATTTCAAATGCTTCATGCACCACGAACTGTCTTGCTCCTGCAGCCAAAGTGGTCAACGACAAGTTCGGTATTATCCATGGTGTGATGACCACCATCCACTCTTACACCAACGATCAGGTTATTCTGGATCAGGGTCACAAGAAGGAATTACGCCGCTCCCGTGCAGCCGGGCAAAATATTATTCCAACCACTACCGGTGCAGCCAAAGCCCTTGCATTGGTGATCCCAGAGCTCAAAGGAAAGTTCGACGGATTCTCTCTGCGGGTACCAACCCCAACAGTCTCCATCGTCGATTTCGTCGCGAATATCAAGAAACCCACCACCAAGGAAGAATTAAACGCTACTTTTGTCGAAGCATCCAATGGTGCCTTAAAGGGCATCCTGGGTGTAACACACGGCGAATATAACGACCCATTGGTTTCAATGGACTTCAAGGGTGATTCGCGCTCCTCGATCGTTGACCTACCGACTAACATGGTCATGGAAGGTGACATGATCAAAGTCGTGACCTGGTACGATAATGAATGGGGTTATTCCTGCCGCACTTCTGATTTAGCTGCTTTGATTGCAAAGAAACTCTAATTCTGGTTCTTTGACCTATCAATTTTATTTGATGCGTAATCGCCAATCCATGATTGTGTCGGTTACGCATCATATAGCATATACGGAGGATATCATGTTCAGCAAAAAAACAGTAAAAGACATCGATGTTAAAGGCAAAAAAGTTCTTGTACGCGTTGATTTCAACGTCCCTTTGAAAGACAATGGAATTGGAGATGACACCCGTATCCGGGCTGCTTTGCCTACTATCGAATATCTTCTAAAGCAAGGTGCAGCAGTCATTCTATGTTCCCACCTCGGTCGACCCAAAGGTGGCCCAGATCCTAAATTCTCTCTAAAACCCGTAGCGGATTACCTGGCTGGATTATTGAAGAAACCAGTTGCGTTTGCCACTGATTGCATTGGTCCAGTAGCGGAAAAAGCTGCTAAAGCCCTCAAACCGGGTGAAGTCCTCGTTTTGGAGAACACACGTTTTCATCCTGAAGAAGAAAAAAATGACATGGGGATGGCCAAACAACTGGCATCACTGGCGGATATTTTCGTGAATGATGCATTTGGATCAGCCCACCGTGCCCATGCCTCTACCGAAGGCGTAACTCATTTCTTACCTTCTGTGGCTGGTTTCTTGATGGAAAAAGAAATCCAATACCTGGGTGAAGCCATTGCCAATCCAAAACGGCCATTTGTTGCCATTATGGGTGGGTCCAAGATTAGCGACAAGATTGGCGTCATCAAGAACCTCTTGACCAAAGCCGACTCTATTTTGATAGGCGGTGGCATGGCCAATACATTCTTCAAAGCACAGGGATATCCGGTAGCGGATTCTCTCGTCGAGGACGAAGCACTCGAAACTGCCAAAGAACTTGTAAAAACTGGGGGGACGAAATTACGTTTGCCGGTGGATGTAGTATTGGGTGATAAATTCGATGCCGACGCAGCGAGCAAGACGATGCCAGTAGGTCCAATTCCTGACGGTTGGCGTATTCTGGACATCGGTCCAGAAACCGTTAAAGCCTACGGTAAAGTGATCGAATCTGCCGGTACTGTCGTCTGGAACGGCCCAATGGGAGTTTTTGAATTTCCGAAATTTGCAGTAGGCACATTTGGTATTGCCAAAGCCATCGCAGCTAGCAAAGCAGTCAGCATTATCGGTGGCGGAGATTCGGTAGCAGCCATTCAAGAATCCGGATTGGCAAACAAAATTACGCATATTTCTACTGGTGGTGGTGCCTCTTTGGAAATGTTGGAAGGGCTCGAATTGCCGGGCGTGACAGCCTTGTTGGATAAGTAAGTAAACTAGCAGTTCAACTTTTTGCCCAGTAGGAACAGGAGCAACTATGAAAAAGTGGCCATGGTGGGTAAAGACTTTAGCAATTCTGGTGATACTGTTCGGTCTCATCCAATTGATCCCATTTGGTAAAGACCACCAGAATCCCCCAGTCGTTGCCGAAGCTACTTTCGACAATGCTACAACCAAAACTTTGGTTACGAATACATGTTTCGATTGTCATTCAAACGAGACTGTCTGGCCGTGGTACAGTAATATTGCTCCTGTTTCCTGGCTGATCCAACGAGATGTCGATGAGGGTCGGCAAAACCTGAATTTCAGTGATTGGTCATCCAATTCATTAGTCAGTCAGGAATTATTCTCCGCGGCTGCAGAGGTTGTTTCGCGTGGAAAAATGCCGCCATTTTATTACGTATGGCTGCATCCAAAAGCGAAATTAACCTCAACTACCCTTCCCAAATTAGTTCAGGGGTTTCAAAATTCAGCAAAGTAGATTGTCTGCAAAAAAACAGGTTTACGCTGAATCTAGACAAAAAGAGTTCACTGATGTAGAATGATTGGGCTGCTTAAAATGTACTTACCCTTGACCCTCGTACCAGTTAATAATTGTTGGAGGAATTCAGTTGGCTAATATCAAGTCCGCAATCAAACGCAATAAACAGAACGAAAAAAAGCGCATCCGTAATCGCATCTATCGGGGAACTGCCCGAACTTTTGTGGCTAAAGCCCGAACTGCGATCAATGGTAAAGATGTTGAAGCTGCAAAAGCCGCTACTCTTCAAGCGATCAGCGCCCTGGATAAGGCCGCTCAAAAAGGTGTCGTTCACAAGAATAATGCCGCTCGCCGCAAGAGTCGGTTGGCCAAGCAATTAGCAACCCTGAATAAGTAACTAAATTCGTTTGAAATTAATAGCAAGCGGGAGCTTCTCTAACTCCCGCTTTTGCTTTTAACTCAGAAGAATTGGGTGTGTTATAATCCTGGCAGTAAGTAGCCTGAAAACTGAGGTTGGAAATGTTTGAAGTCGAACAAAAATCGGTGGAAACGAAAATTCAAGCTTATTGCCGAGAGAAAAACTTTCCAGTCCTCGGTTTTCACTGGACCTGGATTCCCTTCAGTGGACAATGGGGGATTTCGACCTCTTTTTTTCAACTCGCCGCCAGTTCTTTTGGGATTGGAAAAGGAAATGTCGCAGAACGAGCCAAAGAAATCGCTACCGATCTGGTGCAGTACATTGGCTCGGCGGACGGTTTTTCCAAAATTGAAGCAGTCAATGGATATCTTAACCTGACTTTCTCGCGCGAAGACTATATGCAACGCGTGATCGATACTGTAATGATCCAAGGTGCGGATTTCGGGAGGGGCGAACGCAACCACTTGCAATGGATGGTTGAATTTTCACAGCCCAATACCCATAAGGCTTTTCACGTGGGCCATTTGCGCAGCGCCATACTTGGTGACGTGTTGGCTCGTTTGCTGGATTTTGCCGGTTATGATGTGGTGCGCGCGAATTATCCCGGAGATATGGGACTTCACGTCATCAAATGGTTGTGGAATTATATGAACTATCACAGGGGGGAACGGCCGGAGAAAGATTTTACCAAGTGGATGGGAACTCTCTATGCTGAGGCATCCCGCCGCCTGGAAGAAAACCCTGAATTAGAAAGTGAAGTCCGCACCTTATATACTCGATGGGACAAACGTGATCCGGAAGTGGTTCAGTTGTGGAAGGAAACCCGAGAATGGTCTCTTGTAGGGTTCGAGCAAATCTACGATCTGCTTGATATCCGATTCGACCGTTATTATTTCAACTCCATGTTCGAGGATTCCGGCCGTGAAATCGTAGATGACTTGATCAAAAAGGGCATTGCCGAGGACGATCGCGCCAATGGTGGTGCCGTCGTCGTCAAGATCGATGAAAAGCTGGGGTTGAAGAACGAAAAATTCCGCGTTTTTGTGGTCTTGCGTTCCGATGGCACTGCTCTTTATGCCACCGAAGACTTGGGGCTGGCCAGACAGAAATTCAGCGATTATCCGAACCTGGACCGATCGTTATATGTAGTGGACGTGCGGCAATCCCTGCATTTTCAGCAGTTGTTCAAGACATTGGAATTAGCAGGCTATGATTGGGCAACCCGGTGCCAGCATGTGGCTTATGAACTTGTCAATTTGCCAGGGAATGTGATCATGGCATCGCGCGACGGAACTGTGGTGCTGCTCGAGGACTTAATCAACGAAGCGACCGAACGTGCGCTACAAGTCGTTCGCGAAAAGAACCCGGATCTTTCAGAAGAACAAAAACTGAATGTAGCTCGTGCCGTCGGCATAGGTGCCATCAAATATCCGATGTTATCGCGCGAGAGTACCAAGGTGGTCACTTTTGATTGGGAATCGGCTCTTGATTTCAATGGGCAGGCGGCTCCATACATTCAATATGCCTACGTACGGGCGACCAGTATTTTACGGAAGGCCGGGGGAGTCTTGCCTGATTCCATTCGCCCCCAGTATGCCTTGAATGATGCCGAGATAACTCTGGTGGATTTGATCAGTCGAATTCCCAATGAAGTACAAAAAGCGGCGCGTGATTTGAAGCCATTGGTAATCACCTCGCTGGCTTTTGAGCTAGCGCAGGCGTTCAATGATTTCTATGGACAATGCCCGGTGTTACAGGTTGAAGAACCGATCCGCAGCAGCCGTCTACGTCTGGTTGCCGCAGCCCGTCAGGCCATTGCCAATAGTTTGGCTTTACTGGGCATCACAGCCCCACAAGCGATGTGAAAATTGTCTTGTAAACCAAATTATGTAAAAGGAGATAACGGAAAAATGACTCGGATTCGTACGTTGATAATGGGTGCAGCAGGCCGCGATTTTCACAATTTTAATGTTTTCTATCGCGACAATCAGGATTATGAGGTCGTAGCTTTTACAGCAACGCAAATTCCGAATATCGACGGTAGAAAATATCCGGCGGCTCTGGCGGGTTCCCTGTATCCAGAAGGAATTGCCATTTATCCAGAAAGTGAACTGGTTCGATTGATCAAGGACTTGAAAGTAGACCAGGTCGTTTTCGCCTACAGTGATGTTCCCCATGAAGTTGTCATGCACAAAGCTTCGACAGTTTTGGCTGCCGGTGCTGATTTTCGCATGATGGGCACAAATTCTACCCAGGTGAAATCGACCAAACCAGTGGTTTCCATTACTGCAGTACGTACCGGAGCCGGGAAGAGCCAAACTACCCGACGCGTTGCAAAAGTCTTAACCGATTTGGGCTATAAGGTTGCCGCAATCCGCCACCCAATGCCTTACGGTGATCTGGTGAAGCAAAAAGTGCAGCGCTTTGCAACTTATGCCGATCTCGTCAAAAATGAATGCACTATCGAGGAACGCGAAGAGTATGAACCACATCTCGATAATGGAGTCATCGTTTATGCAGGCGTCGATTACGAGGCCATTTTGCGCCAGGCGGAGAAGGAAGTAGACATCGTCCTGTGGGACGGCGGTAATAATGATTTCTCGTTCTATAAATCAGATTTAAGCATCGTAGTTGCTGACCCACACCGGGCTGGCAATGAAAAGTCCTATCATCCTGGAGAGACCAATGTGCGTCTGGCAGATGTGTTCGTCATAAATAAAGTCGATACTGCCGACCCTGAAAAAGTGATTGCAGTACGCAATACTTTGCATGAGCTGAACCCGAATGCTGTTATCATCGAAGCCGCTTCACCATTATTCGTCGATGATGCTGATGCCATTCGGGGGAAGAGAGTGCTGGTCATCGAAGACGGCCCAACGTTGACTCACGGTGAAATGGCATACGGAGCCGGTTGGGTAGCTGCGCGCCGTTATGGCGCTGCCGAGATCGTTGATCCGCGTCCATTTGCTGTCGGGAGTATCCACGATACCTATGTCAAATATCCAAAGACCGGTCCAATTTTACCGGCGATGGGATACGGCGATAAAATGGTAAAAGATCTTGAAAAAACCATCAACAAAG
>Ga0182011_10000563_pt1 | contig 32374 bp, 12 predicted proteins | sample 711E1DmetaG_FD_120481 | JGI IMG/M metagenome (GOLD analysis project Ga0182011, IMG submission 120481) | Permafrost microbial communities from Stordalen Mire, Sweden - 711E1D metaG | ecosystem: Environmental > Terrestrial > Soil > Wetlands > Permafrost | place: Sweden: Stordalen | collected...
AATTATGGATATTTCTATATCATAAAACTTAAAATCTTGTTCAACTAAAAATACACTACACATGATTACGGGAACGATTGCATGTTATGAAAAACAAAAAACAGAACATACGACAATTATTGATATTGCAATTAAAATGGGAAATTCTTCCTTAACTGTTTCTCGTGCACTGAATAATCATCCAGTTATTAATGGTAAAACAAAAGAAAAAGTCAGGAAAATCGCAAAGAAATTGCAATACTCTCCGAATACGCTCGCTCAAAGTTTAAAGAACAACCGAACAACAACGATTGGTGTTATGATCCCAGAAATTAAGCACGATTTATTTTCGTCAGCGATTAGTGGTATTGAAGAAATTGCATATCACTCTGGATATACTATTTTTCTTAGTCAATCAAATGAAAGCTATGAGAGAGAAGTTCTCAATAATAATGTCTTGATGCGGCACCGCGTCGCAGGCGTTATTGTGTCGATATCGCAAAAGACAAAAAGTAGCGAATACTTTAAAGATCTGTTAAAACGAAATATTACTTTTGTCAATGGAATGTTGCTCCACGCCGGATTGCATATAACAGATGGCTATGAATCAATGGATTCACTGTTCAAATCTAAATTGATTCCAGATGCCATCTTTACCGTCAACGATCCAGTCGCTCTCGGTGCTTGCAAATGGATAAAGGAGGCAGGTTTAAAAATATCAAAGATATTGCAGCAAGAGGATTCTCGAACAATGTCAATACATCGGTGGTTGATCCTTCATTGACGACCGTCGATCAATTTTCTTTCGAAATGGGGAAAAAAGCCGCAAAGCTACTCATCCAAACGATCCAAAATAAATTAATAAAACCCAAGACAATAATAACAGACACAAAGTTGATTGTGTGTGAATCAACATGTTTGTTTTTGTTTTCAATGATGCATCATTCATATTCAATAGGCGTACGGGCCCTTCTTGAATTATTAACACATATTTACTTTAGCTTATACACTGCGTATGATATTCCAGGTGCATCTAAACTTACCGTCGCACCTTTCTTACGAATTACCATTTTATGACCAGCGAGCGAGTGAAAGATGTTGTACGGTACACTCGTCTGGAATTCAGCCGTTGCTGCTTTTTCTGCAGGATTGATAATCACTAAAAGGACATCATTGCCGTTGGTTCTGGTATAGATGAAAGGATAGGTATTCTCTTTTGCATAGAGTGGAGTGAACTCCGCGTAAGCCGCCAGTGCCGGCTCTGTGTGTTTTAACTGTATTAATTTCTTGACACGGTTTAACAGAGATGCTTGGTCTTTTTGTTCGGTCTCGACATTCGGCGCATCGACGCTGGTATCAACCGGTAGATAAAGTTTAGAAAAATCAGCCGAGGAAAAACCGCGGTTCGTTCCCGATGTCCATTGCATGGGCGTTCGCGCGCCGGCGCGAGGTTTGTACGCTCCTTCGATTTGAGGCATATCAGATAGCTGACGCATACCGATTTCATTTCCATAATAAATAAATGGCACACCCGGCATGGTTATTCCGAATACCATAATAAGTTCAAGTTCATCAGGAGTCCGGTTCACGTTCATTCGTGCATTATCATGATTGCCAAGCGGCAGCACGATATACCCTTTAGATTTTGTCTCACGGTATTGCTCCATATATTTTGAAAGGAAGTACGCAATGTTTCCTTTTCCTTCCTTATCAAAAAAACTGTGACCTTCGGAGTATCCGTTCAAAATGCGCCAGCTTTCTTTTTGTGTAAGATCATTGTAGCCATCAAACCAATGAAAAAAATCTGCGTGGAATGCATCGAGTGCGTCTTTTGGATACGACCATTCGGAGACCATAAAGGCTTCTGGATATTTTTCTTTGACGACCTGACGAATCTCTTTCCAGAATTTCTTTGTGTCCCCATTCACATCGGTTCCTTTTACCAGAGCCCCGGCCATGTCGGCACGAATGCCGTCAGCACCCATATCCATCCAGAAACAAAAAACTTTTTTCAATTCTTCACGCAGAGTAAGAACATCGGGGTGACGGGTAGGTATTTGCCATGGTTTCGATGAATCAGGTTTGCCGAAACCAAAATTCAGCGCCGGCTCCGACCAAAAAAAATTGCGCATGAAGTTACCATTACGCTGTCCGTACCCTTGAATGAATCGATTAGCAAACTCGCCTTCTTCCATTTTCCATACATTATCATTCCACACATACCAATTGGTATATTTATTTGGTGTTCCTTTACATGATTCGATGAACCATGGATGATCAATGGCTGTGTAAGTGATGACATAATCGAAAATCACTTTTAAACCACGCTTATGTGCTTCTTGAAATAATCGCTTGGCATCTTCATTGGTTCCATATCGCTGCGCTACTTTATAGTAATCTCGAGTATCGTAGCCGGCATCATTAAATGGTGAATCAAAAAAAGGATTGAGCCATATTGCATTCACACCAAGACTTTTCACATAATCTAGTTTTTGAATAATACCGTTGAGATCGCCGATCCCATCGCCATTTGAATCATAATACGATTGAGGGTATATCTGGTAAAAGACTGCATCGGCTACCCATGACGGGGCATCAGGGATACTGTTGGTACCAGTTCTTTGGGTCTGCTGTCCATAAACAGTCGATAGGCCAATCATAATACATATACCGATCGAAAAATATTTCCTAAGCATTTCTATTCTCCTTTAAAACTGTACGAGTTGTTCTTCACCTTGATAAGGAACGGCTTTATCCGGTGATTCTATAAGTTCTAATCCATTTCCATGATTATTTCTCACAATGACAATTTGAAAACTTCGCTTTTCCGGCATGCCGGGAAATGATCCCTGCCGTTTGCCAATTGTCAATTGTCTCTTTGCATCATTCCACGAAAAGGTGACAGTAGAGAAAATGCCTTTTTCATAATTGTAATTATCATTTTCATCTTCATATAACGTAAAGCTTCCATCGGTGCCGGGATAAATGCGGAGTTCAATCGGAGCGGAAGGTTTTTCGGCGGCGTACTGAACGAATGGTCCCATTGGTATGATTGAACCGGCTTTTACGAGCAGTGGTATTTTTTCAATAGGCGCTGCCAAGGTGATAGTCTGGCCGCCCGATAAGGTATCGCCTGTCCAGAAATCATACATCATATGGTCGGCGGGTAAATATACTTTTCTTGTCTGCGCTTTGTTCTCCTTCACTTTTTCATTTGCAAAAATACTTGGTGTCTTCCAATTAAGCAGAACTCTTAAAGCGCCGCTTGTAGAGTTTTCGGTTTCTAAAGAGAATTTGTATTCCCTGCCCGCCGTCAATTCTATAAAATCGGTATAGACTTCTACGCTTTTATAGACAAAAGGAAGTTCTTTGCCGTCAAGAAATATTCGCTTGGGACCAAAACATTTGATGTGAAATTGGTGCTTTCCTGTTTCTGTCGGTATGAGTTTTCCTTCCCACCGAATAGACAAGGTTGAATCGGTAACATAATCAGGTCTTCCCGCATACCAGAAAACATTGATCATGGTATCTATCTTCTCAAGTGTCAAATCTTTGTAGTGTGCATCTTTATAATATTTGGCATGCAAACCCGGTTTGCCGTCGTTTGTTCTAAAATGTTCGGGAGTGATAGGGATACTTTGTTCAGGTGGACGATGAAGCATATACTCAGTCACCGGACATACCATCAATGCAGGGCCGAACATAAATTGATCATCGATAGAATATGTTTTTTTATCCTGTTCAAAATCCATCGGTAAGCCGCGCATGATCGTATATCCATTGGCAGTAACCTGATGCGCAAGCGAATAAATATAAGGAAGCAAACGGTAGCGGAGGTTGTCGAATTTTATGAGTGTTGGCGTAAAGTCTCCGAATTCCCAAATCTCTCGCGGGGTCTCTGAACCGTGCGATCTGAAAATCGGACAGAATGTGCCGAATTGAAACATTCGTGTATATAATTCCTGATAAGCAGGATCTTTACCGCCGTAGGAAAATACTCCCTCATAACTTCCCAGCACAAAACCGCCAATATCAAACGTCCAGTATGGAATGCCGGCCATGCAGTGATTCAATCCCGCAGAAATCTGGTTTTTATAAATGTTCCAGTTTGCACCAATATCGCCTGACCACGTTGTTGCTGCGGCACGTTGTTGGCCTGCAAACGTCGATCGTGTTAGGATGTAAACACGTTTCTGATCTGTTGCTTTTCGTAAATATTTATAGATTGATTCGGTGAGAAGAAGGGAATAAGGGTTGAGATATTTGGCAAAGGAGCCAAGATAATTATTTCCCATGCGCTTTAATTCATAATCCGTTGATTCTTTAGTCAAGGCATTAATAACATCCGGTTCTGTTGAATCAAACCACCATGCATCAATACCATCGGCGAACAATCCTTTTTTCATGTATTTCCAATAAATATCGTTTGCTGCCGGATTGTACGCATCGTAATATTTAAAACCAGCCCAGCCAACAGGATTGTAAAGAAATCCTTTATGTTGCATCTCTTTATAGACTGGAGTATTCGGCCCTAAACCGGGCCAGACCGAAATCATCATGTGAAAATTTTGTTTATGAATTTCATCGATCATTTCTTTCGGATGGGGATAGAGTTTTTCATCGAAGAACAATTGTCCCCAATTTTCACTACCGCCCCAGTAATCCCAATCTTGAATAATATTGTCGATAGGAATATGACGCTTGCGATACTCGTTGACAACGCTCAGCAATTCATCTCTGTTTGCATAATGCTCTTTACTTTGCCAATAACCGTATGCCCATTTGCCATACATCGGTGCCTGACCGGTGAGATCTCTGTATCCGGCAATAACGCTGTCCATTGTCTTTCTATAGATGAAATAATAATTGATACTGCTTGCAACTTCCGACCATAGTGAAGTTTCACTGGAATCGTCGGTGAAAAAAGTTTTTGAATAATTATCCCATAGAATTCCATAATTCAAGGTAGAAATGAGAAAAGGAGTCACGGCATCAGTGTTGGTTTGCACAAGCTTTACAGTGCGTCCCCGATAATTCATGTACCCGTATTGGTGCTGTCCAAGTCCGTAAATTCCTTCGTCAGGTGTTAATGTAAATCGCTGTCTGATGCTGTATGCTTTCTCGTTCTTGAGGTCGGCCGGCATGATCATTGCTTTTCCGTGCTCTTTTAAAATTGTTTTATTGTCGAGCGTCAAAAATTCAATAGTACCATCATTTTTTGAAATAATGAGTTGTAATTTATCCGATCCCAGAACGACGGTTGAATCGTTTTCTTGAAGATGAAAATTTATGCTTGGTAATTCTTTTTGGAGCACTACCAGGCTTAATGTGTCGGGTGTTACGTCCGGCAAACACTTAACAATTTTTACCGCATTGTCAGCGTAAAACTCAACCTTGACAATTTGACCGGCGGTTTCTAACCGAACGCCATTTTGAATTTTCTGCGTGGTATCATGACAAAATGAAATCTGATAGCAGCGCAAAATACTTGCTGCAAGTAAAAATCGAAGTATGCTTTTTTTCATAGTTCACTTCTTTATTTTTGTGATAGATTTTTTACACTACCTCATGGAAACGTTTCATACTTCGGTGAGGTTAGAGTGTTTCCACAGTAATTATACTTGACCAGCTATACATCTTGATATGAAATACACGAACATCGGTACACTGAACACAACATCGGCAGAAAGGATAACATCTGTTTTGTTCCGGCTCCCGTAGGATATTGCCTTATTTTCTGTAGCCATTGTTGCATAGGTCAAACCGTTTAGAAGAGATGTTGAATTCCTACGTTCGCGCAAGCGTCGATGTCATGATACCTGGTTTACTATCATTTGTCGAGAATGGTTAAGCAAATAATTCATCAATCGTATGATCCAATCTCGAGTTGACGTTATTTCAATTGGGCATTTATATTTTGCATATGCTAAGGTGCCATATGCAATTATTGTGTAAAAAAGGTTGCCCGGCTTACGAAGGAGCAATTGAATATTCTTAGAATCTATTCAAGTATTTTTTGGATTTCGAACACTTCCTCGTCAGTGTACGTTGTACGCTACTGTTGCGTTCATACGAATTTGTTTGACTCTGGCAGGTTTTTCTTCTCATTGATCACTGGCAGATACGGCATCAAATGAAACAAAGACCATTGAAAGAGATTAGAGAATCATAATTTATTTTAGATGTGTTTATTATAATGCTTTGCAAACGATTGCAAAATATATGCAAATATTGGAAAAACATGACTTGAATAACAATATTCTAAATAATTGATTTAATAAATTTAATTTAATTCAATTCGATGTGAAAATCAATAAACGAAAATTTGTTTTATTCTATAATTTCATTATTGCTTGATGTATTGAGGTTAAAAAAAAGAAGGTAGATGTAGTGAAATATTTCTATCCACAATTGAGAAAAAAAATATTGGTAGGATTATTTATGCTTATAATTGCAAACATTGCGATTGTTTTCAATTTTAAATATAGCACTGCTTTCAAGGAATATTTTTTAAAAAATGGCCACGTTATATTCTCCACCCATGAATGATATCGACCCTGAAGTCTCCATGATTTGAGCATGCAGGCTTACTGGAATCAACAATTTCACCAACTACATGAAGAATCCTTTTTTCTTGTTACTTTCCCTTCATATAGAGGATTGAATTTGTGTATAAATTATTCAATCGATTTTATTTTGAATGAATCACAATTGCCGATTCTTCTAAATTGTCCGATGTGGCTTTTAAAGTAATTCCGCCTGCTTTTTCATTTGATTGAATTACAGCAAGGCAAAGGCCATGGAATGCTTTGCGCTCGCTTGCTTTAAATGATTCCATACTTGTTTGCAGACCATTATCAACGCCAACAATTTTGCCACATCCGGAGACATTGAAGTGGATTAAATTGTCTGCGTGTGGTACTAACGTACCTTGTGCATCCAAGATTTTTACTGTGATAAATGATAGATCTTTCCCATCAGCGGTGATGATACTTCTATCAGCCTCAAGAACTATTTTTGCCGGTTTTCCGGCAGTCTTGATCTCCTGAGTAAGAATTTCTTTTCCTTTCGTACGTCCGATGGCTTTTAAGGTGCCAGGTGTGTAGGGTAAGCGCCACATAAGATGAAGTTTATCATCGGTCTTTTTCTGAACACCCATTGATACACCGTTCAGAAACAATTCAACTTCTTCACAATTGGTATAAGACCATATATCAACCGTGTCGCCATGTTTCCAATTCCAATATGGAAAAACATGCAAGACTGGTTTGTGAGTCCACTCACTTTGATACAAATAATATACATCTTTCGGGAAACCGGCTAAGTCTACGATACCAAAATAAGAACTGCGTGCAGGCCAAGGATATGGAGTAGGCTCTCCAAGATAATCAAACCCCGTCCAAATATACATACCGGAGAGAAATGGATATTTTTTGATTAATTTCCACGTCTCTTCATGAGTAGATCCCCATGGAACACTGCAGTTATCGTATGATGAACATGATAAATCTGAATTACCGGTTGTAAGTATAGAATCCCACCGAACTGGCCAGCGGCGAATGCTATCGGAAGGCATATCGTAACTGCCCCGAGTTGCTATCGCCGATGTTGTTTCAGAACCGATAAACTTCTTTCCAGAGTACGTTTTTGGGAAATCTTTATAAATATTCCAACTATAGCTATACCCAATTAAATCGAGAGCGCCGGATCGGATGGCAGGATTCAAAGGATCGACATCGTTACAGTTTGCCGTGATAGGGCGGGTCGGATCCACAGTTCGGACTAAAGAAGCCAATTCCTTCGCTATTACGGTACCGCTGCTGTCTTTCTTATCCCATTGTTCTGAGACTTCGTTGCCAATACTCCAGATAAAAACGCTTGGATGATTCCGGTCACGCAATATCATGTCTTGAATGTCCCGCTGATGCCATTCATCCCAATTGAGCGAATAATCAAATTGAGTCTTTCCTTTTTTCCACATATCGAATGCTTCGTCCATCACGATGAAACCCATTCGGTCGCAGAGATCAAGCAGTTCAGGGGCAGGTGGATTGTGAGATGTGCGAATACCATTGACGCCCATTGTTTTCATAATTTCGAGCTGGCGCTGGAGTGCTCTATAACTAATTGCAGCACCAAGGCAGCCAAGATCATGATGGTTGCACACACCGCTAATTTTTAAATGGCTTCCATTCAAGGAAAACCCGTTTGCACTGTCAAAAGAAAATGTGCGGATTCCAAATGTTGTTTCGGTATTGTCGACAATCTTGCCGCCGCTTTCGACCGTCGTGTGGACTTTATAGAGAGATGGATTTTCAAGCGACCATAGCAATGGATTTTTAACTGTTAAATCTTGGACGAGTGTAAAGACGGAATCTTTCGACACAGCATTTTTGGATTCAACAACAGATAGATGCTTGCCGGTTTTGTCGAGAATGGATGTTCTCAGGGTTACCACTTGATTTTGGAGTGACATATTCCGCACTTTTGTTTGAACAGAGACTTTTGCAGAGTGCTCGGTTACTTCGGGTGTCGTAACATACGTTCCCCAATGGTCTATAAAAATATTTTCAGTCATTACCAGCCAGACATTTCGATAAATTCCGGAGCCAGAATACCATCGCGAATTTGGCTGCTGTGAATTGTCGACCTTCACCGCCAAAATATTGTTTTCTTTCCCGTATTTCAGGAATGGAGTCAATTCATAGCGGAAAGAACTATAACCGTAAGGACGTTTGCCGAGATAATGACCGTTGATCCACACTTCACTATTTCTGTACACACCGTCGAACTCAATACAAGCCAGCCGTCCTTTTTCCGAATTAGGCATGCTAAACGTTTTTCTATACCAACCGATTCCTCCCGGCAACGCTCCACCACCGGGGGTTGCTGGACAATCTTTGCTGAATTTCCCTTCAATACTCCAATCGTGCGGGAGGTCGAGAACGCGCCAATGAGAATCATCAAAGTTAGTGGAGTGACCATTAGGTACATCACCTAAATTAAATTTCCAGCTCTTATTAAAATTCTCAATTTTCCTTGTATTTGCTCCGAAGGTATAGCTGAAAAAAAAGAGGAAGAGGATGGAAAAAACCAGAAAAAGGGAAGAGAAAATGTGTTTTCTTTTATACCAAGTGTTTGTTTTCATTGTGCTTATTCCTTATTTGGGTATTTGAATTTACATCAATTACTCATCGCAATTACTGTAGATTTGTCTGTTCAATAACTCTAAAAATCGGTTTTTTCTTTACAGGCAGTTTATAAACGAAAATTATATGAGCCCTCATAATTTATTATATCCTCGTATTCTATATCGGAAAATCAAATATTCTTGCACGCAAAAATATTATTGAAGTTCTTGAGCCTGTTTCAGAATATATTGTGAATCGCCTGCGATAGGTTTCATGACAAATCTATATGAATATTCTTTCCCCAGCAGTTTATATTTATCATGCACCGGCTGGCCCCAGCTATTGTCGCCGCCGACTCCCTGTTGATGCAAATCAATACAGAGTTCGGTAATGTTCTGGAACGGGATATCAATTGTGTGAACGGTCTGCTGATTAAAATAGCTTTCAAAATAGTGATGGGCGTTTATTTCTAACGGCTGTTTACCCACAATCAAAATTCCCATTCCATTCGTATCCTGTAATGCGATCCAACGGACGTCGGTCTTATTCCCGTTTTCCTGGGGCGTTATATACGGCGTATATTGTTCCATGACAGAACCGGAATAGAGTCCAATAAAAGCACCGGTTTTCCTGTCCCAATAACTTTCATGCGGGCCACGACCAAACCATGTCATTTGTTTCAGACTGCCGATTGTTGCCAGTTTCATGCCAAATCGCGGGATTTCAGGCAGGGAATCGGAACTAATTTTTACATGAGCCTGTACTTCAATGCTTCCGTCATTTCGGATGACATATAAATTACTATAAGCCGAATTGCCAGCCGATAGTTTTGATTTTACTTCCAATACCACAGAGTCGGCAGTTTCAGTGATGACATGAACAGTATCGATAATTTGTTTCGATGTAATGTCTTTCCACATGGCACAGCGTTGCGGCATACCGTTACCTTTATCATTATCGGTTGGTAGTCTCCAAAAATTTGGTTCCAGATTTCTTCTCAACAAGGATACACTTTTATAGATATAATCTTTTAATTCACCGGAACGGCTGTCGAATATTATTGTGAAATCATTTTTATGGATGGTAATACCTTCATAGGTTCTATGTAGAACGAGGCCGGGCTTTTTGTCAGATACATTTATTTTAGCCATTACTTTCATAAAAGAAGGTAAAGCAATCTGTTCGGCAGCTACTATGTGTCCCTGAGGATAACCCTTTATTTCAATCTTTGGCCTTACATAAAAATTAATATAGTATTCTGTTCCCGGTTCGGGATTGATTTTTACTTCGGGTATTGTAAACATGGCTTTCGTTTGAGGAGCAAGACCTTTATCAAGCTTCACTTTCCCTTGGGATATTACCTTTCCTGTTCCCGTTATTTCATAGTCTATAGTGAACTCGGAGAGATCGGTAAAGAAGAATTTATTTCTAATGCTAAAAGTGTATTTTTCGAGATCGACAGGTTTAAACTCCACGTTCTGATAAACTTTCTTCACCTCCCACAATGCCGGTTTCGGTGTGAGATCAGGAAAATTAAGCCCGTTAATACAACCGTTTCCATCGCTGGGAACATCGCTTGGGCCAAAATCTCCTCCATGAGCCCAATATTTTTCGCCGTTGCTATTTATTTGTACAATACCACCGTCAATCCAGTCCCAAATAAATCCTCCCTGTAATTGCGGATATTGCTCAATCAAATTCCAGTAGTCCTGAAGGTTTCCATTGCTGTTATTCATAGAATGGGAATATTCACACATGATCAGCGGCCTGGGATCATTTTTTTCAATGAAGCCCTTCAGCTGTCCTTCAGTATAATACATGGGTACAACGATATCGGTCGAGTTATCGAGATAACAGGGTTCATATTGTACCGGTCTCGTAGTATCATACGATTTCAACCAGTGATACATGGTTTCAAAGTTCTTTCCTCCACCGGTCTCATTCCCTAATGACCAGATAATGACACTCGAGTGATTCCTATCCCTGTCAACCATATTCTTGATTCTGAATTGAAGCGCATCTTTCCATAATGAATCGTCAGCAATAGGAGAGACCGCTTTATGAAAATAATCAGGAGCAGGAGTGTACGTGATTAATCCATGGGCCTCGATATTTGCTTCGTCAACCAGGTAAATGCCATATTCGTCGCACAGGTCGTACCAATAAGTATCATCAGGATAGTGTGAACAGCGGACAGCATTGATATTGAATTGTTTCATCTGCTTTACTTCTTTTTCCATCTGATCGTGACTTAAAGTCCTGCCTGTGTACTGATTATGTTCGTGCCTGTTGACACCTTTCAAGTAAACGGGTCTTCCATTGACCAGCAATTGTTTGTTTTTTATTTCGAGTTTACGGAAACCGACTTTCTGATCGATTACCTGAATATTTTTTCCTTCTTTCAGTGTAAGTGTCAAATTGTAGAGGTTAGGTTTTTCAGCGCTCCATGGAGCAACTGATGAAACTGTGGTGGTGAAATGAATTGATTGTTCATTTATTCCGGCAAAATTTATTTTTTGTACGTTGCTAAATACTATCTTCTTACTCCGTTCATCGGTGAGTTCGATCTTAAGATCTGCAGATCTATCGCCTGCCACATAGTTTTTAACCAGAACTTTTGCCAAAAATAATCCATCTATATATTGATCATCGAGAGTAGCAATAATTTCTATATCACGAACAGCAATCGGATTTGCGCAAGAGAGATAAACATCCCTTTCAATACCGCTGAATCTCCAGAAATCCTGATCCTCAAGATAGCTGCCATCGCACCAACGAAATACTTGTACGGCAATTGAATTATTACCTTCTTGTACATATCCTGATATATCGAATTCCCTGTCAGTTCGGGAATCTTCAGAGTATCCAACATACTTACCATTGATCCAGACGTAGTACGCTGAACTTACACCTCCGAAATGCAGAAAGACCTCTTTATGTTTCCAATGGGAAGGAATTTCGAACTCGCGTATATAGGAGCCTACAGGATTATAATTGTCGGGAGCTCTAGGAAATCTATTTTCGAATCCAAAACCATTGTTGACATCTATGGGCACACCAAAACCCTGCAGCTGCCATTCTCCCGGTACTTTTATTTCCTTCCAGTTACTTGCATCGTAACTAGTTTTATAAAAATCGATAGGCCGGTCTGCAGGTTTGCGGCACCAATGGAATTTCCATATTCCGTTTAGCGATCTGAAATAAGGCGATGATTCGGAAATGTTCCTTACTGCTGACTGCTTATCAGCGTGATAGATGAAAGGAGTGTGTCCAGGTTCTGTATTCACGTTATTGATTAATGGATCGTTCCATTCATTTCCCTGTGATTGAGTATGAAAAGGAAATACGAGGATGATCAAGAATACGAAACCGATATTCTTGTGAAGTTGAAGGAAATGTTTCATATGTTTTTCGCCTTGTCTGAACTTTCTCGAGTTCGGTCGGAAAATTGTTTCATTTGATACCATCGAACTTTCTTAGCTATGTCGAAGATTTTCATCTAATACTATTGATTCATCTCTATTCATACGAAGCGTTCTCGTCTTTTTCCCATAACGTATTTTGCAACTACTACCAGATACGTTTTTGATTTTTGTTCTGCTAAGCTTGCCTTGTTTCCATTCAATGTCCACTTCGAAACCGCCACGTGCCCGCAATCCTTTTATGCTTCCTGACGGCCAGGCTTTTGGAAGGGCGGGGAGGATATTGATTTCACCTGCATGACTTTGCAGCAGCATTTCAGCAATACCGGCTGTTGCACCAAAGTTCCCATCGATCTGGAAAGGCGGGCCGTTGTTAAAAAGATTTGGCAATGTTGAATTCGAAAGGAGGTAAATCAGATTCTCGTATGCTTTCTCGCCATCTTCAAGCCGTGCAAAAAAATTGATATTCCATGCCCGGCTCCATCCTGTATAGCCTCCGCCATGAGCAAGACGGTAATCGATGGTTTTTCGAGCTGCTTGTGCTAATTCGGGAGTCTGGCGTATTGTGATTTGTTTGCCCGGATACAATCCGAAGAGATGGGAAATATGACGATGCCCCGGTTCAGCTTCTTTGAATTCTTCGGACCATTCCATTAATCGTCCATCGCTACCAATTCGCAGCGGCCTTAAACGTGTGCGAAGCTTCGATATCCGATCTCTGAATTCTCCGTCGATGTCGAGTGTTTTTGAAGCTTCCATGGTATTGGTCAACAGATCCCAAATGATTTCCATATCCATCGTTGGTCCCATAGTGATATTGGATGTATCACCGTTCTTCGTAATAAATTTATTCTCCGGTGAACTCGATGGCCCTGAAACTAAGTATCCTGTCTTTGGATTTTCAGTGAGATAATCCACAAAAAACATTGACGCTTCTTTTAAGATTGGGTAAGCATATTCTAGAAATTTTCTATTCCCGCTATAGGCGTAATGTTCCCACAAATGCTGGCAACACCAGGCGGCACCCATGGGCCACATGCCCCATTCTGCTTTCCCTTCAGAAGTGGTCCAGTACCAAACATCGGTATCGTAATGAGCAACGAAGCCTCGGCTGTTATACATGTTTTTTGCTGTAGCTCTTCCGTTTCGACGCAGACTGTCTACAAGTGCGATGAACGGAAGATGGCATTCTGCAAGGTTAGTAACTTCAGCAGGCCAGTAATTCATTTGAATATTAATGTTGATATGATAATCAGCATTCCAGGGCGTCGTAAGTCCATCAGCCCAGATTCCTTGAAGGTTGGCGGGAAGATCCCCGGGGCGCGAGCTGCACATAAGTAGATACCGGCCATATTGAAAATATAAACTCAAGAGTTGCGGATCGTCAAAACCGTTCTTAAAAATCTGCAATCGTACATCTGTTGATAAATTAGTATTTTTATTTGTACCCAAATCGAGGGTTACTCTCTGAAAAAGGCGTTGGTGTTCCGTTATGTGTTCCTTCTTCATTGTTTCAAATTTCTTGGCAGCAAGTTTATTGATCGTTTGATTACATTCAACGTGAGGATCTTTTCCCCAATAATTTGTTGCTGCAACGAGATAGAAGACAATCGCATCAGCGTTTTCTATAACAAGGCTGTCGCCGTTGACTGAAATTGTTCCGCCGTTATTGATCGCTGTTAATTGAGTTTCGTAATGCACGCCGGGATTAAGTCCGATAACGTCAACACCTCCCGCTGTGACCTGTCCTTTCATAACAAGAGTATTGCCAGAAGCACTGAAGAGTGCATCTTTTACCCGTGCAAGCCGCGCAGACAGACTCAGTCCGCCTGGTTTGTTGCAGGTAAGGCGAATGACTATACCCTGATCCAGTGAACTTGAAAAGTACTCTCTCTTGTACGTTACTTTTCCAACATTATAAGTAACCCGTGCTATCGCTTCGTCAAGATTCAATTCACGCCTGTATTCCGATATCGTATCCGAATGATCGAGCTTGAAATATAAATCTCCCAACGACTGGTACATATTCCAAGTTCCTTCGGTCATCATATCGTGTTCTGCGATTTTTTGGGCTTCGGCATATTTTCCTTCAAAGAGCAAGCGGCGTACTTCCGGCAGATATTTGTAAGCATTCGGTTTATCGGTAACGGTGCGGCTTCCGGACCACATGGACTCTTCATTCAGTTGGATACGTTCATAATTGATTCCACCGAAGACCATTCCTCCTAAACGACCGTTCCCTATAGGGAGAGCTTCAACCCACCTGGTGGCGGGTTGTTTGTACCAAAGAATATTAGCTGATGCATTGTTCGGCTGGCCGGTTTGAGGAAAAAGCGGTGTTATCAATAAAAGAGAACAGAGTATTGGGCAACAAACGATTATTCGTCGACGTGGGCTGCAAATCGCGTTTCTATTCATGGTAAAGCATTTCCTTTGAGATAATTTGTTTTTGCATTCCCGGTCCCTCAATGCTCACATCAAGAACTTTACCGCCGCCTGCCTGGAAAAATCCCACGGTAATTGGATGGAACCCTGCCTTTAAAACAATCGTTCCGGATTCTTCCTGCGATGCATGTTGCCCGTCATTATCGACGACAAGTCCGCCGTCGATGGAAACTGTTGCACCATCATCTGAATTTGCGAAAAACGTATAGGATCCATCTTTCAGAATTTTGATATATCCGGAATAATAAATGGCGAAATTTTCACCGGAATTATTTTGGGGGATTATAATTTGTTCAGTAGTTTCTGTTCGTTTTGCTTTTAAAGAATCAAATATTGGAATAAAGCTCCATCTGCCTTCATAATATTTATATGTTACACCGGGTTTCGGGTTCTTTAATTCGATTGCCGGCGGTGATTCTACGGATCCCTCAAGTTCAAGCGCAACGACCGACATCGGCGGCAAAGTGAGGTTGACATGACGAGCGTCAAGCTTTGCGTCAGAAAAAATCTTGGGCGAAATGACATCGGGATCTGAAAATGAATTATGTGCATTCATTTCTTTAGCAGTCAAAATTCGTCCTGCAATAGACGTGGCATTGAATTTCTTTAAACTACAAGAAATTTGTTGTGATGATTTTGGATCGATATTGCACAGCGTGATGTGAAGCTTACCTTGATCATCGATTGAAGCTGAAGAACTGACGGCGGGAAGTTTGTGATTGTCAAAAAAATAATCAGGAGATTCGATGGTCGTTTTTACCCACAGTGCATTTTGATGAACCTTATACAAATCGAACACATAATACGTCGGCGTCCGAACCATCTTATCATCGCTGGTAAGAATCATCGCTTGAAGAACGTTCACCATTTGTGCGATGTTTGCCATCCGAACACGGTCACAGTGATTATTGAAAATGTTGAGATTGCAAGCCGCAGCAACGGCATCACGCATTGTGTTTTGCTGAAATAAAAATCCCGGATTTGTACCAGGTTCCACGGCGTACCATGTACCCCATTCGTCCACTACAAGTGCAACGCGTTTATTGTGATCGTACTTGTCCAATATGGCGGTGTGCTTGGTTATGAGTTCTTCCATTTCCAACGTGCTTTTGAGGACATCAAACCAACCTGCTTCATTAAAATCGGTAGCCGTATTTTGATTGGCGAAGGAATAGTAATGGAGTGAAAGTCCGTTCATAAATCCGCCGGCTTCTTTCATCATGGTTTCTGTCCACTGATAATCGTCGCCGCTGGGGCCGCACGCGATTTTGAAGACTTTATTTTTTCCATAATCGCGCATGTACGTTCCATACCGGCGAGTCTGATCCGCGTAAAATTCAGGACGCATGTTGCCGCCGCAGCCCCAGCTTTCATTTCCGATTCCCCAGTATTTTACTTCCCACGAATGAGTACGACCGTTCTTTTTTCTCAGATCTGTCATGGGACTTACGTTATCGGAGTTGACATATTCAACCCATTGTGAGAGTTCCTGAACTGTTCCGCTGCCGACATTGCCGCTGAAGTATGGTTCACATCCGATCTGTCGGCATAATTCCAGAAATTCATGTGTACCGAAACTGTTATCTTCTGTCACGCCGCCCCAGTTGGTGTTGATCATTGCCGGTCTTTTCTCACGAGGGCCGATGCCATTTTGCCAGTGGTATTCATCTGCAAAACAACCGCCGGGCCAGCGTAGAACTGGCACTTGTAGTTCCTTCAACGCTTCGACAACATCATTACGAATACCATTCGTATTGGGAATTTTTGAATTTTCTCCAACCCAAATGCCACCGTAAATACAATTGCCTAAATGTTCTGAGAATTGTCCGTAAATATTCTTATTGATTTTAATTCTCAAATTGGAAGCATCAACCACAAGCGATGTGATCTTCGTCTGTGCATTTACAGGAAGATTGATGATGAATAAAACGAATATGGCCAATTTTTTCATAGTGATTTCTAATTTATTTCATTTTGATAGACTGTTCATTTCCATTATATGAAATTATTGTGTCTGGATTCGATTGGAAATCGAGACCGGAAGGTTTGTTACTTCCGATCCATTTAATCTCAAATGTTCGCGTTCCCAACATTCCTGGATATTCACCCTGACGTGTTCCAATATTCAATGTATGCTCCTTTTCATTATAACTCAAAGGGATCATCGAAAATTTGCCCTTCTCATAGTTGTAATTAATGTTTTCATCCTCATAGAGTGTAAAAGAACCATTGTCGCCCGTATAGACGAACAATCGAATTGGATCTGCCGGTTTTTCTGATGTGTAAAGGATCTCTGGGCCGCATGGAATAATAGAACCCGCTTTTACATACACCGGAATATCAGTATATGGTGCGATGGCTTCAATCGTTTGCCCGCCTCTGAGATAAGTACCGTTTCGCAGTTCGTACCATCCGCTTCCGGAGGGAAGATAGAGCGGCCGTGTCCTCGCTTTATATTCTGTCACTGGATTGATAAGGAAAGCAGGACCAAACATGAATTGATCGTTGATATCGAGAACTTTTTTATCGTTTCCAAAATCCATCACCAGACCGCGCATGATCGTGTAGTCTTGATGTGTCACCATGCCGGCGAGCGAATAAATGTAGGGCATCAAGCGATAGCGTAATTTATCATATGCTAGGATGGATTGATAGGCAGGATGATTGTCCGGAGCGATGTTGTACACTTCCCGTAATGGAAATTGTCCATGGACACGGAAAATCGGAACGAATGTGCCGAACTGGAACCAGCGCGTGTTCAGTTCGCGCCATTCGTCGAGATCGGTTTCTGTCGGTTTCTCATATCGAGGTTCGACAGAAAATCCGCCGATATCCATCGACCAATAAGGAATTCCCGAGATTGCGAAGTTCATACCGGAAGATATCTGCGCTTTAAGATCGTACCATCGTGATGCAATATCGCCGCTCCATGTTGTTGCCGAGAAACGCTGCTGTCCAGCAAATGCAGAACGGGTAAGAATATACACACGCTGATTGTCGTTGGTTGACCGCTGACCCTCATAGACGCCTTTCGCATTCATAAGAGAAAATGCATTAAGATATCGATATCCGGAGCCTAATGCCGTCGGGCTTTGACGCAGGATCGTTTCAGTTCTCGAGAGGTTAGAAGATATATCCGGTTCAGTGCAGTCCAGCCACCAGCCGTCAATCCCGATACTGAAAAGCTTTTCATTCATGAGCTTCCAAAATAATTTTCGTGCATCCGTATTATAGGAATCGTAGAATGTCGAAACATAGCCGGGTCCGACCCAATCTTTCTGTCCCTGTTCAACATTCCGTTTGTAGAGCCAATTCTTTTCATTGAAGAGGTCGTAATTTTTTAAGCCGACATAAAACTTTGGCCAAACAGAAATCATGATTTGAGTATGGAGATCATGATGCAATGTCCGGATCATTCCTTGCGGATCTTGGTATCGCGTGGAATCGAATTCATGACTGCCCCATGAATTTTCTTTCCAGTAGAACCAATCCTGCACAATATTGTCGAGAGGGATCCGGCGCTTGCGGAATTCCTTTACAGTCGAAAGAATATCATCCTGTGAGTTGTAATGCTCACGCGACTGCCAGAAACCCATTGCCCACTTTGGCATCATGGGCGCCTTGCCGGTGATGACGCGGTAGCCATGAATAACCTGATCGAAATTGCCGCCGTGTACAAAATAATAATCGATTTGGTCGGCAACTTCCGAATAGAGCGACATCGTATTCTGCATCTCACCTTTTTCCGGAGAGAGCCATTTCAATCCGATGTAGCCGCCGGAGTGGATCCATTCGATCCTTACTTGATATTTTTTCCCGGCTTTTATATCAAGGCGGGGAAGATGTATCCATGGATTCCAATTTTGCCGCCACGAATCAACAACCAATTTTCCATCCAGCCATAATTTTGTATACCCGCTGCAATAGAGTCTGAATTTGTGAATGCCCGACTCTTTGCTTTCAAGAGTGCCGCTCCAGCGAACAGCACCTACATTTTGTTGAAATCCTGAAGGAAATTCATCGTTGACATCTATGAATTCATGTTCAATTCTCTGCTCGGTGCGAGAAGTAAGAAGTTTGGTACATGCAGTGTCTTTGAAATATTCAGCCGTCAATCCGACTTCGGAGCCATCCTTGGTGCGCAGCGTGAGTGAGGAGAGAGATTCAAACTCACGAATGTCTCCAAATTTTGTATGGGAATTGTTATCCCAAAGGATTCCATAGTTTTTACTCGAAACCAGAAATGGAACAGATTGCACCATGTTGTGCTGCCAGAGATCGACGTCGTGACCCTTATAATTCATAATGGCGTTTTGGTGACCGCCAAGCCCATAAAAGGCTTCATCGTTTTGGGATTCAAAAATGCTTTGGATATGATACGTTTGTTCACCGGCCACTTCTACGGCTGTAATCAGCTTGCCGGCACCGGACATTTCCTGAAGCAAGATATTATTGTTTTGATCATAGAAAGCAAGCGCTCCGGTTTTTGATTGAACGCGCACTTTGGTTTGAGTGGTAGCAATTTCAACCCAGTCTCCTTGTTCTTTAACTGTAAAGGGAACCTGATCCCATGTTGTTTTTTCAACCATCAAGCTCGCTCGATTTGAGAAAGTTTTTTCCGGTGCCGCCAATACGCGAAAAATATTCTCGGTGCATACCTGTATCTTCAACCACTGCGGGTCAGCCGGTTTTTGTTTGGTGAGTTCAAAAAGAACTCCGTCAGACTGTTTCTGGAAACTTTCAGAATGCAGAACACCCAAGAATAGCCATGGAAAGAGGATCGCTATTTGCCATCGTTTTAGGTTCATAAAAATTCCTTTCGATCATTTTAAATATCATGTTCATTGCCATTGTTATGTTTTTATTTCTTGTTCCAAATACTTGATGAACGAGGAGCAACCAACCGCACAATTCCAAAATAATCTGCATTCATCCAGTGATCATTGTATGCAACAGCTGGAACATGAACAGATCCGTTGAATCTATCCCGTTCCTTCGGATTCTTTCCTGGGTGATCATTGTCGCAATACGCAAGCGAAAGCCCCATGACCTTGCCTGCAAATAATTGTGAGCGGGCTAATTCTTTATGAGCTATAGTATCTTCATACGTATCGTTATAGACGATAAGTGAAAATTCCCAGATTGCTTTGTTACCGGTTCGCCGCAAAGCAAATTCAGGGAAATGAGCTGCATAATTCATTCTTCTTATATCTGCCCAACTAGTCCCTGCAATATCGCCGGCATAACATTTTGTTGTTTGTTCACCTTCCTTTGGGAAGGGAGCATAGATGTGATACGCAAAAGCGTTTTCAACATTCCTTCTCTATTGAAGGCCGATGCTATCCTTGCCATCGAAGACATGGAGTCCGCCCGATTTATTTTCGTCAATAAACACTTCAATGATATCATAATTGTAGACATCAGCGGTCGTCCCTGGTATGAATCCGTCCACAAAGTTATGATCTGTGACTTCCACTAAGAAGTAGAGCAGATTAGTCTTCGAAGACCACACTATTTTGAACTTTCCCGTATAGTTATTCGAATCCAAAGTTGCCCCATACGGAATTCAACTTTCACCGATACTTTGCTATGGGATATTTAACCAGCAGTCGTCATTACCTTGCCCATTAACCAGGGGAATAGAAGCTGCATCCTGGGCAATAATAGTATCTTGTTGAGTAGAGCCTGTTTGAGATAACGTTACTTGAATCATTGAAAGAATCATCGCGGTGATGATCATGGGGAAATAGTTAAATCGAGTTGGCCTCACTGATTCGTTGGCCCCCAAAATGATTATGGTATTTCATTACAATGAATAAAGCATGTTAAAGATATTTCTTCAATTGACAATAAAGTATCAACGATGATGGCAAGATCAATTGGGCTGTTCATCATAAGAAAAACCTTCCTTTTCAAAGAATGCGATTATAAATTACCATAGCAAGGAAAAACAATGAAATAAGCATATCTCCCACTCTATAAATAACTACTTCTATGAAGACATATAGAAGAATGAGAAGGAAAAATTTATAAAACTCCAACTTCGTCTATTGCAATAACTTATAAATAATGCTTGATTAATTTCCTTTATTTATATAAATAACAAACGTTTGCGGTAACAATTGCAAATATATTATATCATTTGAGATTCAAAAAGTCAAACACTTAAAATCAGAGCAATTTCGATTATGAGGGTATTAGTGCCGTTTCAACTAGAGGGAAAAATATTTTCGCTCTCGTCGGAAAACCACTGATGATAAGATTTCAATATGATAATCTCAACACTGATCCCGGAATTGTCCAAGCAACGAGTCCTGCTGATCAATGGCGCCGAAAAGTGTTCAATGGATTAGCGCAGGTCATTGTTCAAGGGACAAAAACACCGGGCGTGATTGTTGTGCAGGTGTCGGGGAAGGGACTCGAACCAGCGATTGTCCGAATTCAATCTCAACATTCAATAGTTCGACCTTCGATTCCGGAATAATAAGTTTCGAAAAATGACATGCGTGTCTTTTGGTAAAGATATGGATTACAGGCAAGAGAAAAATATTCAGTATAAAATTACGATAACTGTAAAGTGAAATGCATAGGTTAACCATGACGAAAAGAAAGAAAGTATTTGTGACTGGGTGTTTTGATATGCTCCACAGCGGCCATATCACTTTTTTCGAGGAAGCTGCTAAATATGGAGACGTGTACGTCGGTCTTGGATCGGACGAAACCGTCTTTAATTTGAAGGGGCGTTATCCGATAAATAATCAGGATGAACGAAAATACATAATTGATGCCTTAGCCTGTGTCAAAGAGTGTCAAATAAACTCCGGTTCCGGTATTATGGATTTTATTAAAGAAATTGAGAAAGTGAAGCCACATTATTTTGTTGTGAATGAAGACGGAAATACTCCTGCAAAAGAAGAACTGAGTAAGAAGCAAGGAATTGAATATATCATTTTAAAAAGAACTCCCTATGAACAATTACCGGTTCGTTCAAGCACGGCGCTGCGAAACGAATGTATCATGCCTTATAGAATCGATTTAGCAGGTGGCTGGCTTGATCAACCATTCGTTGGGAAGCTGGCGCCAGGTCCTGTCTTAACGATTTCCATAGAACCAACGGTAGAGTTTAATGAGCGAAGTGGAATGGCTTCGAGTACCAGAAGAAAAGCAATAGAAATATGGCACACCGATGTTCCGCCGGGAAATAGAGAGCAACTCGCGAGAATGTTATTCAGTTATGAAAACCCACCGGGAACTAATATTATTGCTGGATCTCAAGATTCTATCGGCATTGTCTATCCGGGCTTAAATAGGATTGATTATACCGGAGGTTTCTGGCCTGTAAAGATTACGACGGTGCATGAAGAATGCATTTTATCATGGATTGAAGAACATTTATATTTGATTATGCTTGGCCCGCGAGAGAACAATTATCATGTTCTTGTAAACACTTTCATCAACAAAGGAAACGCGGAGGCGCTGCGCAATGCGGCGGAGAATACCTGGGATGCTCTTTTAGTAAAAGACATGGAGAAATTCGGTGAGTTTTTCAGAAAATCGTTTGAAGCACAAATCAAGATGTTTCCGAATATGATATATGACGATATCTTTCAAGTCATAGACAAATATAAGGACTCTGCGTGCGGATGGAAATTATCCGGGGCTGGAGGCGGAGGATATCTTATTTTTGTTTCACAAAAGCCGATTAAAGGCGCGATGCAAATAAAAATCCGCCGAAGATCTCCATAATACTAGTTCTTTCATCGAGCATCTATTCTTTTTCATCGCAATGAATCCGTTCAAAGAAATAGTTCTCTGCAATAAGCAGATGAAACAAGAATGGATCTATGCAAAATATTGAAAATTGATGATGACAAGAACCATGTCTTCACATTTGTAATTGTCACGACATTATTGATACTGTAAGGAAATTGTAACGGAATGATCGATGTGATAGATAAGCACATTCAGGATCTATTGCATCTGACGAAAGCGCAATATGCGTGAGTACAGTTTGCACATTATTGAGGCAATCATTTTATGGCAATGCAGACGCCGGTGCGCGCACACTGCAAATAAATAATAGAAAGAAGATTGATGAAACGAATATTCATAATGAATAGTCCTTCTGTCGGAATTGTCGGTTAAAAGTAAGGAGTGTTATTATGGCACAGGAATTGGGAATGAAGAAACTCATAGTGGACATTGGCCGACGGTTATGGATTCGCGGATATGTCGCATCAAACGACGGAAACGTTTCAGTCTTGTTAAATAAAAACGAAGTACTCACAACACCGACAGGAGTAAGCAAAGGATTTATGACTGTCGATATGATCGTTAAAGTCGATAAAACTGGGAAAGCTGTTTCGAACAATTCAAAATACCGTCCGTCGAGCGAAATCAAAATGCATCTCGAAGTCTATAAGGAGCGCCCCGATATCAAATCGGTCGTGCATGCGCATCCACCGTACGCCACAAGCTTTGCTGTCGCTGGCATACCGCTTACTAAGTGCGTGCTGCCTGAAGCAGTTATTAGCATTGGCGCTGTTCCAATTGCAAAATATGGATTACCGTCGACGATGGAAATTCCTGATGCCATCAGAGAACACATAAAATATTCCGATGTTATACTGCTGGCAAACCATGGAGCGTTGACTCTTAGCAGTGATTTGCTGAGCGCCTATCATAAAATGGAGACACTTGAGCATACGGCCAGTATCGTTTGGAAAGCCATTCAATTGGGCAATCTCAATGTTCTTTCCGAATTCGAGCGTGATCGATTAATGGGGCTTCGCGAAAAATATAATTCCCAGGGAAGAGTAGCGTTATGCGATACAACGTCGATGACGATCAATCCGGAAACAGAAAAGATCGTCGGTGAAATTGTACGGCGAATCATGATAGAAATGAATAAAAAATCATGAACATACTTCGCCGTGCATCATACAACAAATGAAGAGGGGCAGCAATTGAAAAATAGTGTATCTGATAAATCAGGATGGGTGAACCGATGCCTCTTTGCTGCTTCGCGCTCATAGCAATATATGGATATTCTTGGCCTAGACTGAGCAAGTCGGATGCTCAAGTTAGTCTTCTCAATAGGAAAGGACACTGAAGTTGTAGGTTGGAAATGACTGGTATAAACATTCGATGAATGGTTATGCACCAGCATGTCCCAACGCTTTTCACAAGAAGCTTTGAAGTGTTCACCAAGATATCAGATCTAAAGATTATTTGGACAATCGCAACAACAGTTTCCCTACACTCCATTGACATTCGAGACATTGATCATTTTCTCAGTGTAAAGAAATGGGAAGTTCCATAGTAAATCGACCGGAAATACTCTGTATCCCAAATCTTAAACTTTGAGAAATCTGGCCAATGAGACTCCTTTTCATCTATCACACTTCCGGTATACTGCATACCACATGAGATTCAGCAGGTCGAGTTCGAGAAGAGATATCTGAGTCCTTGTACCTCTATTTATTTGAACCAGAGTGAATTAAGCCTGCACAATTTCAAATTTTAACTCTAAAAAGGATTAACCCCATTTTCATCCTTTTGAGTGATTTCATTATCGAATCATCTTTTGTAACTTTTTGTTAATTCTAATAGAAGCCTTAATATACACTATATGCTATTTAATTTTGTTTCTATCAAAATTGAAACAATGTGCATCGGAACATTCTTTCCCCTCTCTAAGGGAAAACTATGAAGGTGATCAACTCAAAAATAAATGAATCTTTGCTGCGGTTAAAGGTTCAGCTTAGTGAGAACTTTCGTGCTAAAAAATTCGTCAGCGGGGAACTGCCGATGCGTTCGGAGTTATTCAGCGCTGATCAAATGGAGCAGCATGGCAAGAAGCTCGCGAGCTTGCATACCGTGGGATTTCAACGCTTCCCGGATCAACACCTTCTGGAACGATTGGCTGAGAACGAAGTCTATTTGTTTGAAGTCCACAATTTTCTGACTGAGACAGTAAAGGTAAACCATCAGATTACGCCTGCAGGCGAATGGCTGCTGGATAATTTTTATCTCATCGAAGAGCAGATTCGCACAGGCAAGAGGCATTTGCCAAAAGGGTATAGTCAGGAATTGCCCCGTCTATTAAGCGCTCCATCGAAAGGTCTTCCACGTGTCTATGATATTGCACAGGAAATTATTTCGCATGGCGACGGGCGGGTAGATCCGGAAAACCTCAGCCGTTTCGTAGCCGCCTACCAGACCATCACAACATTAAAATTAGGAGAACTATGGGCAATCCCTACAATGTTGCGGTTAGCATTGATCGAGAATCTCCGCCGTGTCGCAGTACAGGTTGCTGTCGGGAGAATCGATCGAGATTTGGCTGATTCCTGGGCGAACCAAATGATAGAAGTTGCCGAGAAGGATCCGAAGAGCCTCATTCTGATCATTGCAGATATGGCAAGGACAGATCCGCCAATGTCCACGTCTTTCGTTTCGGAATTTGCACGCAGGCTTCAGGGTTTAAGTCATACTCTGGTATCGCCATTGACGTGGATTGAGCAGCGGCTTTCTGAGTCAGGTCTGACAATTGAAAAATTAGTACAGATGAGCAACCAAGAACAGGCTGCCAATCAGGTTTCTGTCAGCAATAGTATCGGCAGTCTCAGATTCCTGGAATCGATGGACTGGCCGCGGTTCGTCGAGACGTTGAGCACTGTCGAACAGATATTGTGTAAAGATCTGGGCGGAGTTTACGGTAAAATGGATTTTACCACGCGTGACCGATATCGTCACGTCATAGAGAGGATTGCGAAGTGCAGTCCTCAATCCGAAGAAGAGGTAGCACAAATAGCAATCCGACTGGCACGAGAAGGCGCTGCGAAGAAGGGCGGTGAGGACAGAACTGCACACGTCGGATTTTACCTGATCGATAAAGGATTGAGACAATTAGAGGCGCTGGCTAAGGTTCGCTTTTACATATCGGCAGCCATTAGAAAAACATGCAGTCGTGTTCCTTTGTTAATGTACATCGGCTCGATTTTACTGATGACGGTGATTTTTACTGCCGGTTTGCTTGAAAAAGCCTTTGCCGGAGGACTAGATGGTTGGATGCTTGGACTTATCGGCATCCTCTTTTTTTTATGCACAAGTCAACTATCGGTTGCACTCGTGAACTGGTTGTCTACATTGCTGGTAAATCCCCAGCCTTTGCCGAAAATGGATTTCTCCAAAGGAATACCACCGAATTCACGCACTCTTGTAGTAATTCCGACGATGCTCATGAATCCGCAAAACATTAAAGAACTGATTGAATCACTGGAGGTGCGGTTTCTGGCAAACAGGGATGACAATTTGCACTTTGGTCTACTGACTGACCTTCAAGATTCCGATCGAGAAGTCCTGCCTGAGGATGAAGCACTTGTGCTTTTGGCGCGTAAGAAAATTGAAGAACTTAATGAAAAATACAAAGGTTCGCATAACGATACTTTCTTCCTTTTTCATCGCTCGCGATATTGGAATCCACGAGAGCAATTGTGGATGGGTTACGAACGTAAGAGGGGAAAGCTTGGAGGATTAAATTCTCTCTTGCGCGGCGGATCGAAAAACCACTTCTCGCTTGTCATCGGTAAAATTGAAGTTTTGCCAAATATAAAATATATCATTACCCTTGATACAGATACACAACTACCTCGCGACTCAGCAAGTCAGCTCGTCGGAGCTATGGCTCACCCCCTGAACCGCGCACGATACGATGAAATCAAAAAGCGTATATGTGAGGGGTATGCCATTTTGCAGCCGCGCGTTGCAGTGAGTCTTCCCGGTACAAACCGTTCGCGTTATGCACGGTTGTACGGTAGCGAGCCAGGTATCGATCCTTACACACGCACCGTCTCTGATGTATATCAGGATGTGTTTGGTGAGGGATCATACATTGGCAAAGGCATCTATGATGTCGATATGGTCATGCAAACTCTCGATGGACGCTTTCAAGAAAATCAAATTCTCAGTCACGATCTTATCGAAGGGTGTTACGCACGGGCGGGCCTGTTGAGTGACGTGCAGTTATATGAGGAATATCCGCCCCGTTACATTACTGACGTAAACCGTCGACACCGTTGGATTCGTGGTGATTGGCAATTGATTTGCTGGCTTCTGCCGGTTATTCCCAGTTTTAACAGTGGTTTGAAAAAGAACCCTTTGTCTGCGTTGTCTCGATGGAAAATCTTCGATAACCTGCGGCGCAGCGTCATCCCTTTGGCCCTGACACTTCTGTTTCTGCTAGGATGGACGGTCTTGTCACAATCTTGGTTCTGGATTTTATCGGCGCTCGCAATTATTTTCGTTCCTTCTCTATTCATCTCTATCCTGGATGTGTTCAAGAAACCGAAAGATATGCTTCTACGTCAGCATCTCGTAGATGCTGTGCGATCCGCAGGCGTTCATTTCGCTCAATCAGCTTTTACACTCGTTACTTTGCCTTATGAGGCGTTTTTTAGTCAAGATGCTATTATTCGTACAATCTGGAGAATGCTGATTTCCCGCAAAAGACTGCTTGAATGGAATCCATCCAATGTTATAGGAAGCAATAGCTGCACCAACCTCCTAGGATCTTATGGGACGATGTGGATATCTCCTATCATCACTATCTTTTTAATCGTGTATTTCGTAGTTTCAAAACAGGAAGTTCCCGCTGCTGTTTTTCCAATATTGTTCCTGTGGGTTTCATCTCCGGCTATAATATGGTGGATAAGCTTGCCGCTCTCGAGACGCAAAGCAAGATTGTCCATTACTCAGAAATTATTTTTACGTAATGTTTCAAGGAAAACGTGGTCGTTCTTTGAGACTTTTGTTGGCCCGGAAGATCATTGGCTTCCTCCTGATAACTATGAAGAAAATCCTGTTGATCGTGTAGCACATCGGACATCTCCGACGAACATGGGGCTTTCACTTCTAGCGAATTTGTCTGCATACGATTTTGGCTACATTTCTGCCGGGCAATTTATTGATCGCACCTCAAATGCTTTCCAAGCCATGAAAGCCTTGGAACGGTACAAAGGACATTTCTTCAACTGGTATGACACGCAATCGTTATTGCCGCTGCGACCTTTTTATATTTCATCAGTTGATAGCGGGAATCTTGCGGGTCTCATACTTACGCTGCGTCAGGGTATTATCGCTCTTCCCGATCAAAAAATAGTCGGACTGCAACTGTTCGAAGGGATAAACGATACACTAAAAATTCTCCTGGAATCTGCCAAAATAGTCGATGATGATCGACTACTTAAGCTTCAGAATGATTTGGAATCTATAATCAATTCCCCGCCCGTAACTCTTGCGGCAGTTTGGCAAAGTCTTGACCAACTGGCAACATCCACCGAACAAATTAAAAATAAGTTTCTTGGGAGCTCTGAAAATGAAGCTACAAGGTGGGCGAATATCCTTGCCAAGCAGTGCCGGAGCGCTCTTGATGAATTGACATTTCTCGCCCCTTGGATTGTCCTGTCGATTTCACCAGATATGAAGAATTCCTTTCCTGGTACTCATGATATACCAACTCTTCGCGAATTAGCAAATTCTGACACAGAATTACTGCCCGACAAGGCGCAGATGAATTCCTCGGAAATGAAGACTGAGAAAAATCAAAGGCTTGATGATTTTCGGAAATTCATCATAGATGCCGGCACACGCGCCAGGGAGAGGATTTCAATTATCAAGAATCTTGCAGATCAATCAAGCGAACTCTCCACTATGGAGTATAGTTTTCTTTATGACAACACACGTCACTTACTATCTGTTGGGTATAGTGTTGATGAAAAACGGCGGGACTCAAGTTATTATGATTTATTAGCTTCGGAAGCCAGATTGAGCAGTTTCGTGGCGATTGCGCAGGGGCAATTACCGCAAGAAAGCTGGTTTGCTTTGGGGCGATTACTCACAACAGTTGGCGGTGAGACAATTCTCATTTCTTGGAGCGGTTCAATGTTCGAGTATCTCATGCCGCTCCTCGTAATGCCAACATACGAAAACACGTTGCTGGACCAGACTTATAAAGCGGCTGTGAAGCAGCAAATTGAATATGGAAAACTACGCGGCGTTCCATGGGGAATTTCAGAATCATGTTACAACACGATTGACGGTAATCTCAATTACCAATATCGGGCGTTTGGTGTGCCGGGAATGGGACTCAAACGCGGATTGGCGGAAGATCTGGTTATTGCGCCCTATGCATCGGCACTTGCATTGATGGTTGAACCTGAGGAGGCGTGCACAAACCTTCAGCAGCTTGCCTCAGAAGGGATGTTAGGAAATTATGGCTTCTATGAAGCAGTAGACTATACTGCGTCACGTCTTCCACGGCGGCAATCGAGTGTGATGATTAAATCCTTCATGGCGCATCATCAAGGTATGAGTCTGCTTTCTCTGGCATATCTTATCATGGATTGTCCGATGCAAAAGCGGTTTGAGTCAGATCCATTGTTCGAAGCAACCATGTTACTACTTCAGGAGAGGATTCCAAAAACCTCGCTTTTCTATTTGCATCCTTCCGGCCTTTCCGACACACAAACGAATACCGGTATTCCTGAGATGCCGGTGCGCAGAACAAACAACCCCGACACAGCTATTCCGGATGTGCAATTATTATCGAACGGAAGATATAGCGTGATGATTACCAATGCAGGAGGCGGATACAGTCGATGGAAAGATACTGCTGTTACTCGCTGGCAAGAGGACAGTACCTGCGACAACTGGGGCACATTTTGTTATATCCGAGATTTAGCCAATGGAGAGTTTTGGTCAACCGCATATCAACCGACACACAAACGATCGAAAAATTATGAAGCTATTTTCTCCGAAGGTCATGCCGAATTTCGACGCCGTGATCATAATTTCAATATTCATACCGAGATTGTCGTCTCACCGGAAGATGATATTGAGCTGCGCCGTATTCATCTTACGAACCTCACCCGGATCAGGAGAACGATTGATGTTACGAGTTATGCAGAAGTAGTGATTGCATCCTCCGCCTCGGATGCGCTCCACCCGGCGTTCAGTAATCTATTTGTACAGACCGAAATTATCCAGGAGCGACAGGCAATTCTTTGCACCCGCAGACCACGTTCTCCCGAAGAACAAACACTTTGGATGTTTCACATGATGGCAGCGCGCGGATCAACAGTAAAAGAAGTGTCCTTCGAGACTGATCGAATGCAATTTATTGGTCATGGAAATTCATTGAGTGCGCCTCAGGCGATGAAAGATTTTACGGCACTCTCGAATAGTCAAGGTTCTGTGCTGGACCCGATTGTTGCAATCCGATATCTCATAATGGTCGAACCGGAAGAAACAGTAAAGATAGATATGATTTTCGGAATTGGTGAAACCCGCGACAAAGCCTTAAGCCTTATTAATAAATACCAGGATCGACGCCTTGCGAATCGTGTCTTCGAACTTGCATGGACACATAGCCAGGTTGTGCTTCGGCAGATCGATGCTTCAGAAACCGATGCGCAACTTTATGGACGCCTCGCAAATTCAGTCATCTATGCTAATTCATCCCTGCGTGCCGATCCAAGCATTATAATAAAAAATCACAGAGGACAATCCGGCCTGTGGGGCTATTCTATTTCCGGAGATTTACCTATCGTATTATTGCAAATTGAGGATCAGTCTAATATCAAACTCGTGCGCCAGGTAGTACAGGCACATGCATATTGGCGATTAAAAGGGTTGGTAGTTGATCTCGTAATCTGGAATGAAGATCATGCTGGTTACCGACAACAGCTCCAGGAACAAATAATGAGACTGATTGCCGCAGATGTCGAAACCAATAATGTTGATCGACCGGGTGGAATCTTCGTAAGACAAGGAGATCAAATATCGAATGAGGACCGCATTCTCATCCAAACAGTCGCTCGCGTTATCATTTCCGATAAACGAGGAACTCTCGAGTCACAAGTCAATCATCCTGGAACTGAAGAACAGCTTGTTCAGCGTTTTAAGCGGATCCGAACCTATCATGCCCAAAGTCAGGATAAGCCTACTCTTCCGCGGAAAGATCTGATCTTCTTCAATGGATACGGAGGATTCACTCCTGATGGACATGAATATATAATCACAACCTCAGGTAAAAAGGTGACACCAGCGCCGTGGATCAATGTTCTTGCAAACCCGAGTTTCGGAACCATCGTCTCAGAGAACGGTCCAACGTATACCTGGAGCGAGAATGCCCACGAGTTCCGACTTACTCCCTGGCATAATGACCCTGTGAGCGATTCGAGCGGAGAAGCTTTTTACATTCGTGATGAAGAAACGGGCCGCTTCTGGTCACCGACTCCGTTACCCAGTCGTGGAGCTGGATCATATGACAGCCGCCACGGATTTGGCTATTGCGTTTTCGAGCACAATGAAGAGGGCGTCATCTCGGAGTTGTGGATTTATGTTGCAATGAATGCGTCGGTTAAGTTTTCGGTATTAAAAGTGCGGAATAATTCAGGCAAGCCGCGAAAACTTTCTGCGACAGGATACGTGGAGCTTGTCCTGGGCGGCTTGCGCCAGAAATCGGTTATGCACGTGATCACCGAAATTGATTCCAGCAGCGGAGCAATCTACGCGCGAAATTCATACAATTCGGAGTTCTCTGACCGGATTGTTTTCTTTCAAACGGATGAACCAAATCAAACGTTAACCTGTGATCGAACAGAATTCCTCGGGCGCAACGGAACGCTTCGAAATCCTGCAGCAATGACTCGTTCACATCTTTCCGGTAAGACAGGATCTGCTTTAGATCCTTGCGCAGCCATTCAAGTTCCCTTCGACTTAGACAATGGGCAGGAACGTGAAATCATCTTTACATTCGGTGTTGGTCATGGGTATTATGAAGCTATAAAGCTCTCTCAAAACTTCCACGGATCAAATGCCGCTCGAAGTGCATTAGAATCTGTATGGCAATATTGGAACCATACACTGGGTGCAGTGCAGGTCGAGACATCTGATCTTTCTTTAAACGTACTTACGAATGGCTGGCTCTTGTACCAAACACTCGCATGCCGCATTTGGGCACGAAGCGGCTATTATCAATCCGGCGGAGCTTTTGGTTTTCGCGATCAGCTGCAGGATGTCATGGCACTCATTCATACCGAGCCGGGCCTCATACGAAAACATTTACTCCTTTGCGCAAGCCGTCAATTCCGTGAAGGAGATGTACAACATTGGTGGCACCCGCCGTCTGGAAGAGGTGTGCGAACCCACTGCTCGGATGATTACCTCTGGCTGCCGCTCGCAACGTGCCGTTATGTACTGAGTTCCGGAGATATCGGAGTGCTGGATGAACCTGTGCATTTTCTGGAAGGTCGCGAAGTAAACGCAGAGGATGACTCGTACTATGATCTTCCCGTCAGGTCAGAGGAGACCGGCAGCTTATATCAACACTGT